>OBHU01000002.1_pt1 | contig 276769 bp, 257 predicted proteins | sample 1519071 | NCBI WGS metagenome assembly OBHU01 (sample SAMEA2452135, study PRJEB22498) | human gut metagenome
CCATCCGTATACAACCGACGGAATTCCGGCAAAAATCTGAATGACAGGACGATAGAATTTTTCACCAAATGAAGGTGCTATTTCTGTCATAAATATGGCTGAGCCTAAAGCAAACGGCGTCGCAATAAGAAGTGCGAGTCCGCATGTACTAAGAGAGCCCACAATAAATATAAGCGTACCTACACTTCCGCCGCCCTCCATATTATCTATAGGTGCCCAATCAGGGGAAAATAAGAATTCTCCTATCGTATGATGAAATTTAAAAAATGTGCCTGAGCCTTTGTATACAAGGAATCCGCCTATTACCAGTGTGAGGACAATAACGGATAATCCGCATAATGTTACGATTGTACGCCATAAGTATTCTTTGGCAAACATACCTTTTTTACTGTTCATAAATTTTCTCCACTTCCACAAAAATCGTGTTTAACTACCAAAATTTGCGGGCAGTTACTGCCCGCATTATATTCCGCGGGCAACAGGCCGATTTCCATGTCTGTACTATAATCTTGTGACTGCCGCGATAACTTTTATGTTTTTGAGGGTTTAAAGGATTTTACAATTAGTGTTCTTTTACCTGCATCTTTGATGAAACACCATATCCAAGTGATTCCATTTTCTTGCCATATTCATCTGACATTATGTAATCAAGGAACTTCTGTGTTGTCTCATTTGGTGTTCCCTTTGTATACATATGTTCATATGTCCATACAGGATATTTACCGCTGTATGTATTTTCAAGTGTAGGTGCTACGCCATCAAGTGATACTGTATCTACGCCTGCATCCTTTGTAAGATATGATAATGCTACATAACCGATTGCACCCTTTGTTGTCTTAACATTCTGAAGAAGTACACCTGAATCATCTGTTTCCATTGACTTGTTTGAAGCCTCTGTTGCCCCACCAAGTGCATATTTCTTAAATGTTGCTCTTGTACCTGAAGACTCAGGACGTGTTATAAGAACTATTGATTCGTCAGCGCCACCGACTTCTTTCCAGTTTGTAATCTTACCTGTGAAAATATCTGTAAGCTGCTGCTTTGTAAGGTTCTTAACACCACCTGCTGTTACATCTTTATTTACGATAGGTGCCATTGTAACAACACATACCTTGTGGTCTACAAGCTGTGATGCCTTTGAAGCGTCAAGCTTTTCTGCTGCTTCTACATCTGAATTACCGATATTAACTGTACCCTCGGCAACCTGTTTAAGTCCTTCACCAGAACCACCGGCATCAATTGTAATATTTACATCAGGATGTTTTTCATTAAATAAATCTGCTGCATCATCCACAAGTGGCTTTAATGCAGATGAACCTGCTGCTGTAATGCTTCCTGTAAGTTTTGCATCTGTATTTGCATTATCTCCTGATGAAGTATTTGAATTGTTGTTTCCACATCCTGTAAATACTCCTGCCATGCACATTACGCTAATCGCAAGTGCTGCTGCTTTTTTTAAACTCTGTTTTCTCATCATTGCTTCCTCGTCTTTCTTTTTGAGTTTGTTTCTTTCAACGATGTTAATATACAAAAAATCATGTGAAATCTACTATCATATTTTCCTTAAATAGCTGTAAATGTTATGTAAAATCTGTTTAAATATAAAAAAAGAGGCATATGCCCCGTTTTAAAGGGTTCTGCCTCTTTGTGTAAAATATTTTTTACATGAGTTTTAACATTCAAATATTCCTGTCACAACGATGCCGTCATCGCTAAGTTCTTTCATGTAAACTTTCTTAATTGTATTAATGTATTCCGAATTATCCAAAGCCGTATCACACGCAATTTTTACACGTATATAATCAGGTGTAAATCCCATGAAATAGTCTTTGCCGTTTTCTGATACGATTTCTTCTATCAGCACTTCTTCCGTCTTACCTATATGCTGCTGCCTGTATTCTTTTGACATTTTGTTTTCAAGTTCAAGTAAAATTGCACTACGCTGTGTCTTTACCTTTTCATCAACCTGACCTTCCATGCGGTCTGCAACTGTACCTTTTCTTCTTGAATATTTGAATATATGCATTTCATAAAAATGCACCTTCTCAAGAAATACCTTCGTTGCTTCAAATTCTTCTTCTGTTTCCTGCGGAAATCCAACTATAACATCTGTTGTAATTGCCGGATTGTTAAAATACTTTCTTAAAATACAGCATTTATCATAATATTCCTGTGTAGTATATTTTCTGTTCATACGTTTTAAAACTGTATCACAGCCGCTCTGAAGCGACAGATGAAAATGCGGACATATTTTTTTGCTTGATGATAATGTTTTTGCAAATTCTTCTGTTATAACGCGTGGCTCAAGTGAACCAAGCCTTATTCTTTGCAATCCATCTATTTTATCAAGCCGCATTATTACTTCAAGAAGTGAGCCTTTGTTATTGTCAACACCATATGATGTAAGGTGGATTCCTGTAAGAACAACTTCCTTGAATCCTTTTGACACAAGTTTAGTCACTTCTTCTTCAATTTCATCTATATCACGGCTTCTTATTCTTCCTCTTGTATAAGGAATTATGCAATATGAGCAGAACTGGTTACAGCCGTCCTGTATCTTTATATAAGCTCTCGTATGTGTACTTACTTCATCAAGCTTTAATTCCTCATATTCCTGCTTTTCTTTAAAATCAACAACCATCTCGGAATTATTCTTGTCTTTATAATAATTTTCAAGTGCTTCTACTATATTAATTTTGCAGTTGTTACCAAGGACTATATCTACAGCATTGTCCTCAGCGGCTTTCTTTGTATCTGCATTGACATAACATCCTGCTGCAACAACTATCGCATCAGGATTAATTTTTTTTGATTTATGAAGCATCTGTCTTGATTTTCTGTCAGCTATATTAGTGACAGAACATGTATTTATTATATAAATATCTGCCGTTATATTCTCATCAAATGGCACTATCGTATATCCGGCCTGCTTTAAAAGCTGTTCCATTGATTCTGCTTCATATGAATTAACTTTACAGCCAAGGCTGTGTATTGCAACCGTTCGGTTCATCTTTCTCCATTCCTGTGTCCGTACACACTAAAATAATCTTTTTCCCAATTTTTCTTACTTATCGACATAATTTATGTTGACATGTTTTTTTTAATCTTTATAATATTTAATAAAGAGACGTGATTCTGATATAAATTCTCACAATCACAATATGTATTTCAGGAGGGCATTATGAAAACTGTTAAAATTTCGTTAAACTCAATAGACAAGGTAAAATCTTTTGTCAATGATATTACAAAATTTGATGTCGACTTCGACCTTGTATCAGGAAGATATGTAATTGATGCAAAGTCTATCATGGGTATCTTTAGTCTTGATTTATCCAAACCAATCGACTTAAATATCCATGCTGATACAGATATTGATACTATACTGGCAGTTCTTGCACCATACATGGTATAATTTCAAATAATCTGTATATTATTATTTTTAGTTACATATGCGGCAGAGAAAAATCTCTGCCGCTTTTCTTATATTATTATTAATATTATTTAATTTCAATTCTTTCAACTGTATCAATTGCTGTCTTTAACATTTCTTCTATGCAGTCATCGAGATGTTTCTCATCATTTTTAATGATATTAAGATTTGGCTTTGTAACCGGATGCTTTGCTACAAATATTGTACAGCAGTCCTCAAATGGCTGGATTGAAGTCTCATATGTTCCGATTTTTTCAGATAAATCGATAATTTCCTGCTTATCAAAACCGATAACCGGACGGAATACAGGCATCTCACACACTTCGTTTGTACAGTAAAGGCTCTGCATTGTCTGGCTTGCAACCTGACCGATACTCTCACCTGTAATAAGTCCGAGGCAGCCGCTCTTCTTTCCAAGTTCCTCTGCAATCCTCATCATATATCTTCTCATTATAATTGTAAGTTCATCGTGCGGACACTTTTCATAAATTGCAAGCTGGATATCTGTAAAATTAACTACATTAAGTACCATAGGACCTGAATATCTTGACACAAGTTTAGCAAGATCAACTACTTTCTGCTTTGCCCTGTCGCTTGTATATGGAGGTGCATGGAAATATGTTGCTTCAATCTGGACACCTCTTTTTGCAATCATATAGCCTGCAACAGGACTGTCGATACCACCCGATAAAAGAAGCATTGCCTTTCCGGCTGTTCCGATAGGCATGCCTCCCGGTCCCGGAATCTCGACAGAATAAATATTTATTTTATTTCTTATCTCCACCTGTAAAAGAACTTCAGGCTTGTGAACATCTACTTTAAGCTCAGGAAATGCATCAAGAAGTCTTCCGCCGAGTTCCATATTTATCTCCATTGAATCCATAGGATAATTCTTGCGTGCTCTTCTCGCATTTACCTTAAATGTAATATTTTTGTCTGGATATGTTGCATCAAAATATTCAACAACATGTTTTGCAAGGTCATCAAATCCGTTATCTTCAATCTGGACAACCGGACAGATTCCGATAATGCCAAAAACTCTCTTTAAAGCTGCAACCGCTTCATCATAATCAAAATCTGAAACTGCTGTTGCATAAATTCTTCCGTTCTCTTTCGTTACGTTAAATTCTCCATCTACTTCTTTTAGTGCATATCTTATCTGACGCACAAGTGCATCTTCAAAAAGGTATCTGTTTTTTCCCTTAACACCTATCTCACCATATTTAATCAAAAAAGCTTTGTACATTTTTCTCTCCATTTACATTCTTTTATATTTTCTTAACACAGGAAGCAGTTCTTTTAATGCCTCCAGAGTATAATCAAGCTGTTCTTTTGTCGTCTCAAAACAAAAGCTGAATCTTATTGTTGAATCAAGCAGTTCTTTTTTTGTTCCTATTGCGACAAGTGTCGAACTGAGTCCCGGCTTGTTTGATGAACATGCCGAACCTGATGATACATATATATTTTTATCTTCCAGTGCATGCAAAAGAACTTCTGCACGTACACCTTCAAATCCCGCACTGACAACATGCGGTGCACTTTCACGTCCTCTCATTCCATTTATATGCACACCATCAAGCTTTTCAAGTTCTGACACAAAATAATCTCTTAATTCATACATTTTATCGACTTTTTCATCAAAATCTTTTGTATAAATAAGTTCTGCTGCCTTTCCAAGTCCAGCTATTCCGGGAACATTTTCTGTGCCGGAACGCATTGCACGCTGCTGTCCTCCTCCGAGTATAAGCGGCTTTATTTTGGTCTTATCTTTAATAAATAAAAATCCAGTTCCCTTTGGACCGTGAATTTTATGTCCACTTACAGAAAGGAGATCGATATTCATTTTCTTCGGATATATACGCATTTTACCATATGCCTGTATTGCATCAACATGGAAAATTATATCTTTATTGTAATCTTTTACTATTTTCCCAATTTTCTCAACAGGTTCAATTGTTCCTATCTCATTATTTACAAGCATTACAGATACAAGTATTGTCTCTTCGTCAAGTGCTTCTTTTAAAGCATCAACAGATACGAGCCCTCTGTTATCAACAGGAAGATACGTCACATTAAATCCATTTTCCTCAAGGTATCTGAACGGTTCTTTTACAGAAGAATGTTCGACGCTTGAAACTATGACATGATTTCCACGTCTTTTATTAGCAATGGCACTTTCTATAATTGCCATATTGTTTGACTCTGTTCCGCCAGATGTGAACAAAATCTCTTTTTCATCACATTTAAGTGTTTTTGCTATAATCTGTGCAGCCTGCTTAACCTGCTTTTCCGCATCAAAACCTTTTGAATGTTTTGATGAAGGATTGCCGTAATCATTAAGCATAATATCTGTTACGACCTTTGCAACCTCATCGGCAGCCCTCGTCGTTGCAGCATTATCCAGATATGCTTCCATTTTTTCACCTCATTCGCATATTATATTAATTTATTTTTCATTCATATACATAAGCACTGACATAAGCATCATTCCTGCCGTTTCGGTACGAAGAATTCTCTTGCCAAGCGTAATCTCTTCCCAGCCTTCTTCTTTTGCCTTTGAAAGCTCGTCCAAATCATATCCGCCCTCAGGACCAATAAATATTCCTATACTTTCATTGCCTTTCAGGTTTTCTATGATTTTTTTCGTCTTTGCCATTCCATCGGCACATTCATATGGAAGCAGTTTAACATCTAATTGCTGCGACATTTCCAATGCCTCGTTGAATGTGCATACAGGCATAATCTCCGGAATTATGCTTCTTTTACTCTGCTTTGCAGCTGACTCGCTAATCATATTCCAGCGTTTTACTTTCGAATCCGCTTTTTTCTTATCAAGCTTTACAACACTGCGTTTCATGGAAACAGGAACAATTCTGTATACTCCGAGCTCTGTCATTTTCTGAATGATAAGCTCCATTTTATCGCCTTTGGGAAGTCCCTGGAACAGCCATACTTTTATGCCCAATTCCCTGCCTTCTTCATCAATGCTGTCTATTTCGGCTCTTATATTATCATCTGTCATCTCACTGATGTGACAATAATAGTCTACATTGCTTCCACTGCTTATAAGAAGTTCATCACCCGTTTTCATTCTTAAAACATTTTTTACATGATTGACATCATCACCTGTAATATCAATATAAGTATCATGGATATTTTCATGCTGTGCAAAAAAATGATACATTATATACCTCTTTTCCTTGCTGTTATATTAACCCACTCACCGTCGTGATTTATCTCAACTATCTCAAGCTCAGGATTCTTTTTGAAACACTCTGCCACTTCCTGCTCTTTTGTATCAATAATTCCTGATGTTATAAAATAAGCTCCCGGCTTCATATGCTGTGTAATCTCTGCTGATAAAGGTTCAAGCACATCTGCAAGAATATTGGCACATACTACATCATAACACTCATATCCGCATCTGTCCTGCACTGCCTTGTCGTCAATAATATTGCCCTCTATAACTTCAAGCTTTTCCGGTGCAATATCATTTTGCTGTGCATTTTCTTCCGAAGCAATAATTGCATTAGGGTCAAGGTCTGTTCCAAGTGCATGATTTGCACCGTATTTTAATGCCACAACAGATAAAATACCGCTTCCGCATCCTACATCAAGGACTTGCTCGCCGCCTTTTATATATTTCTGAAGCTGTAATATTACCATTCTTGTTGTCTCATGTGAACCTGTTCCGAACGCTGTACCCGGGTCGATTGAAAGCACCTGATGTCCTTTCATCTCGTCTGTCACAGGTTCCCATGTAGGCTTTATATAAAGGTCTCCTATTGTAAATGTATGCCAGTACTGTTTCCAGTTGTTTATCCAGTCTTTATCTTCTGTCTGGCTTTCTGTTACGGTTGCATCACCAACATTTACAAAAGTTCTTAACTCTTCAAGGCCTTCTTCAACCTTTCCTAGTATTGTATTATCATCCTCATCGGCGTCTATATAAAAATTAACCTTTGCCGTTCCGTCATCCGGCGGAAGTTCAGGAATGAAATCTACAAACATCGTTTTTGCTTCTTCCTGTGTAAGCTGTACATTATCCTGAATTTCTATTCCTTCAATGCCAAGCTCTGCAAGCATGCAGCTTATGAGGTCAACTGCCTCAGTTGTTGTCTTAATCGTATATCTGTTCCACTTCATATTTATCTCCAATTCCAATCAATTTTCAGAAAAAATCTCTCACCATTATTACTTTAAGCGTCCTTTAAAAATGCTTTGTAGCTCTTATATGCCTCATAAAGGTCAACCTTGCTTATAACTTCATATGGTGCGTGCATATTCTGCACACCGACACCTGAATCAATAACATTCATTCCGTAATTAGCAAGTATATAAGCTATCGTTCCGCCGCCGCCAAGGTCAACCCTGCCAAGTTCGGCTGTCTGAAAAGAAACATTGTTATCATCCATTATTTTTCTTAGTTTACCAATATATTCTGCACTGGCATCATTTGAGCCACTCTTGCCTCTTGAGCCTGTATACTTCATAAATACTACGCCTTTTCCGAAATATGCTGTATTCTTCTTTTCATTTACATTGGCATAATTCGGGTCAAATGCAGAATTTACATCTGATGAAAGCATGCATGAATTAGTGAGGGTACGTCTTAATTTCAGTTCGGAATACTGTCCGCATCTATCCATCACTTCTGCAACCATATTTTCAAAAAATCTTGAATGCATGCCGGTCGCACCGACACTTCCTATTTCTTCTTTATCTACAAGAATGCATACACTTGTCTTTTCAGGTTTTACCGATTCAAGCTGTGCTATAAGTGAAGGATATGCACACACTTTGTCATCATGTCCATAACCCATTATCATGCTCTTATCAAAGCCGTAATCTCTCGCCGGACCTGCCGGAACTACGCAAAGTTCTGCTGAAAGAAAATCTTCTTCCTCTATTCCATATTTTTCTTTCAAAAGTGAAAGTATATTTGCCTTAACTCTTTCCTTTTCTTCCTTAACATCCTGATTGTTTTCACTGTCAGAATCATCTGTTTTCTTAACTGCCGGCATGCTTCCAACAAGGACATTTAAATCCTCACCCTCAACTACTTTATCTGCCTTTTTTGTCATCTGCTCAGATGCAAGATGTATAAGAAGGTCTGAAACTCCCACCACAGGATCATCTTCTTTTTCACCTATACAAACTTCAACACTTGTTCCGTCTTTTAATGCAACAACACCATGAAGTGCAAGTGGAAGTGCTACCCATTGGTACTTCTTAATGCCTCCGTAATAATGTGTATCCATTAAAACAAGACCATTGTCTTCATATAACGGATTCTGTTTTATATCAAGACGCGGTGAATCAATATGTGCTCCAAGAATGTTAAGTCCTTCTTCCATAGGCTTTTTTCCTATTGAAAAAAGAACTATAGCTTTATTCATATTAACGGCATATACTTTATCACCTGCTGAAAGTGTCTCGTTATTTTTTATAACTTCATAAAGGTCTTTATATCCCGCTGCCTTTGCAAGTTCTACAGACTCCTTTACACATTCGCGTTCAGTTTTGCAGGAAGAAATGAATTTCCTGTATTTTTCAGAAAATCCAAAAACATCTTTCTTCCCTGATTCATCATACTTTTCCCATGCATTCTTTCTTTCCATTGTACTGCCTCCGTTTCTGCCTGAATGGCTAAAAGAATAATTTATATATCCAGTGTAAGCTGGTTATCATCATCTGAATTACTGCTTTCCAAATCACGCTGCTGTGCTTCAAGTTCCATCTGTGCCTCATCCTTGAACTTTTCAACAAGATCTTCGCTGATTACAGGAAGTTCGTCTATTGACTGAACACCAAAGCTTCGTAAAAAATCCTCTGTAGTACCGAAAAGCATTGGTCTTCCGGGAGCGTCAAGACGTCCAAGTTCCTTTGCAAGCCCATATTCTACAAGCTTATTTACGGCATGGTCGCAGCTTACGCCTCTGATTTTTTCAATCTCAAGTTTCGTTATTGGCTGTTTATAAGCTATAATTGAAAGTGTTTCAAGCAAAACATCCGTAAGAACATATTTTCTTGGCTGGCTTGCAACTTTTATAAGTTCATCATAATATTCTGTCTTTGTACAAAGCTGGAATGCATTTTCAAGTTCAATTATTCTTATTCCCCTGTTTGCGGCCTCATATCTATCCATCATATTATGTACTATTTTTCTTGTTGTATCAACGTCATGCTCTATGGCAGCAGCAAGTTTTTCAACCTCAACCGAATCGCCCATCGTAAATAACACTGCTTCTATAACAGCTTCTATTCTATCCAAATCCATTTAAACCAATTCCTCTATTCTTCAACTATTATCTCATCTATCAGTTCCGGGTCTTTTACAACATTAATATCAATGTCTCCAAATGTACTCTCCTGATGTACTTCTACAAAACCAGTCTTTATAAGTTCAAGCATTACAAGAAATGTAACTATAACAGAAACTTTTGAAGAATTCTTTGAAAGCATTTCCCTGAATGAAAACTTTTTGTTTGTCCTTAAAAAATCCTGAACCTGAACAAGCTTTTCCGACATGCTGACTTCTTCTTTTTCAATCTTGCCAAACTTGCTTCTTATAGGGTCAACCTTTTCTTCCTGACGTTTTAGTACATCCTGAAAAATTGCATTTAATTTTGCAAGCGTCGTATCACCAATCAGCTCATTCAAATCAACAGGTGGTCTGTAAGCCTCAACTTCTTTCGGAACTGTCGGACGTTTGTAAAATGACTTTTCTGCATCCATCTGCCTGTCTTTTAATTCATACGACATATATTTAAAAAGCTTATATTCAAGAAGTTTTTCAACAAGCTCTGCTCTTGGATCTTCCTCTTCTCCTTCTTCATTAACTTCTTTTGGAAGAAGCATTCTTGATTTTATGTCAAGCAGTGTCGCAGCCATCACAAGGAATTCACTGACAACATTAAGGTCTTCTTTGTCCATCTGATTGACATATTCCATGTACTGCTCTGTTATCATTGCAATCGGAATATCATAAATATTCACTTTATTTTTATCAATCAGATGTAAAAGAAGGTCAAGCGGCCCTTCAAACACCTGAAGTTTTACATTTATTCCCATACTGCGGCTCCGTTTTAATTTGATATAAATCTTTATATTGCTGCACATATGTATACATACATCTTCATACAATATAAAAACACAACTTATATTGTAACCAAAAATAAAACTTATTGCAAGTACAAGCAGATTGAAAAAATTCTTCTGATGATATATACTTATTTTTATGATTATTTATTTAGAAATGGAGATTTAATGAATACTATTATTATAACAATCAAACAGATAGCATCCAAATTATCAAAAGACTCCATAACAAGCTATGCGGCACAGTCATGTTTTTATATGCTGTTATCATTTTTTCCGGCTTTGATAATACTTATGAGCCTTATACATTACCTTCCGGTTACACCTGATACGATAATAGAGGTACTGCGTGCTGTTGCTCCACCGCAGATAGAACCTGTCTTTGAAACTATCATCAACGATGTATACAATAATTCGAGCATTGCAATAGTCTCTATTACGGCTGTCGTTGTTTTATGGTCAGCCGGAAAGGGATTTCTCTCAATAATGCAATGCCTTAATTCAATATACGGTTCACACAGACACCGCAACTGGTTTATTTCAAGAATCATATCAACTGTTTACACACTTATATTTTTATTAAGCATACTTCTTACGCTTGTACTTATGGTTTTCGGTGACAAATTTGTTTCGATAATCGGATTATTTCTTCCTAAAGTTGCAAATACATTTACCGCCATACTGCACAACAGGGCATTGCTTTTCCCTTGTGTATTAATGGTTATATTTTTATGCATGTATAAATATGTTCCCAACAGAAAGACAACTTTTTTCAATGAGCTTCCCGGTGCTGTATTTGCCGCAACAGGATGGTTTCTGTTTTCATATTTTTACTCAGTTTATGTAAACCATTCACCTAATTTTTCTCTTATGTACGGAAGCCTTTCAACACTGGTTTTTGCCCTTATGTGGATGTATTTCTGTATGATAATTGTTTTCTTGGGTGCTGAACTTAATATGTTTCTTACAAAAAAGCGTTCAGGCGACTTTGGTTCCTGGATAGAAGAACTCTAATATATCTTTGTAACTCATACCTCGTTTTGTCATGGCATTTACGGCATTCTGGCTCATGCCTATGCCATGTCCGAAACCGCCTCCCGTAATCACAAAATATTTTTCACCATCTTTTTCCTGGCTTTCAAATATACAGAATGTACTTGGAAGATATGGTGTATTGACAGTTCCGCCATTTGTCTCAAGCGTCACTGCAGCATTTCCAAATGCCTGCCTTATAAGTGATTCACTGTCAAGCGTAACTGTATTCTTATCACCTTCAACAACAACGCTTACGGCAGCTCCACCTGATACTCTTTTCCTGACATATATATTCTGTATAATCCCCACATCTGATATCTTTGAATCAAACGAGCTGCTCAAATCTTTGTCACTCACAGTCATTTTCCACCTGTAATAATTACATGTGCTGTCATAATCACTGTCATACTTCTGTTTTATAAACGAAGCAAAGGATTCTTCATCCATATAATTAATATTTCTTTCACTGCTTCCTATATCACGGCTTTCATAATACGGATAACTTTCCTTTGATGAGCCCCACAATGTCACATCTGTGCCACTGCCGCACGATGTCGAATAATAATATGCCTGAACAACATCATCACCATATCTTAACATCTCGCCTTTTGTCGCAAGAATTGCCTGATTTGATGCATCAAATTCCAAATTATTATTGTAAACCTGAAACTGTGTGCTGTCGTCAACATGTGCACCATATAATGCATAACCTACATTGGTAAGATGTTTATACGCATAACTTCTCGCACACACTGCCTGCACTTTTAACGCTTCAACACCAAAACTTACAGGCATTTCACTTGGTACAACAGTTTTAAGATACTGTTCAATATCTGTCTCATTTATTATAACTATTCCTTCATCCCATAAAGACAGTTCTATAATGCCATAATATTCAGGATTCCCCTGACTTCGTGAAATATTTGTCACTTTTATCTTTCCATCTGCCGTATCGGGTTTTATCTCTATTCTGCCATTGTCAAATTTTGAATCTGAAATATCAAATTCAGATATATTTCCCGCATCAACATGTATTTCTTTTTCATCAAAACACACCTTATACCCATTGTCAGAAGTAACTGAAACTTTATTATGAAATATATCAGCATATCCTGTAGTTTTAAGAAGAACTCTTATATTTCCCGGAGAAAATCCTTTAGATAAAAATGCACCACAGATTTTTCCTCCGGCCACAATGAAATCCTGCAAATCATAACCTATAACAATATTATTTACATCTCTGTCTGCGGAATAATCAGTAAGATTGTATCTCACAAAATTATTATCAACAAAAACTTTTCCATATCCTGTAATTTCTATGTATTCATCACTTACAGACAGTACTTTTCCGGATATTGTATCCTTTTTCAGATTAATTGCATCAATCTTTTTGTTTTCAAGTGAAACATCTGCCAGGGCACTTCCTATATTTTCAATATTTCCTACCTGAAACTTACGTTTTATACCATACAAATCAATATACATTTTGTTATTCTCAATTTTATAAATCCATACATTTTTATATATCACTTCTGTTCCTGTTTCTTTTACAAACATAAGAATTTCACTGCCACATGTAAGGAACACACAATTTTTATCAACTTTACCTGAAAGCTTCAGGCCTTTAAATGAATAAATTCCTTTGTCCGTGCACACATTCCATCCTGACAGCTGGCTGTCCATATCAGGAGTTGCAACTACCGCTGCTTCCATCCATGATAAATTATCTCCACTACTGAAAAAATCTTTCAACTCATAAATCAATTGTGAAAACTGCTCATTTGAAAATGTATCATATGAATACAGTTCTTCCGTAAAATTCACACCGCAATATGAAAATAATTCTTTTGCATATTTCCGTGTAAAAGCATCCTTGGCTTTAAAGTCTGTAAATATCTGCTTTTCACGCACATAATCAATATATTCATCATACCAGTAATTACCATGACCGTCCGACGGCTGGTATCCGCAGGCATACGCTATCACTTTACATGCCTGTGCCATATTAATGCCTTCATGTTCACTTTTATTTTTTTTAACAAATAATGCAAAAAGGATTCCAATTGATACAAGAACAATAAACACCATTATTTTTAACTTTTTTCTTCTTTTAGCATAGCGTGTTTTCATGTGAAGATTTCTCCCTTCAATGGCACACAAGTACATGCCTGATAATATTTAGTATATTCGGAAGAATTTTTTATTAGAACCCAAGTGGCAAAGTCATCGTACAAATGCCGTCATCCGGTGATGGCATTGGCTTTGCAGCTGTCAGACAAAAGAAAAGAGCTGGATGGTTACTCCCATACAGCTCTTATAATTCCCAAAATGCCGTTCCCATCTTTTTCGACTCCTAGCCAAAGCCAGGTGGGTTACCGCACACATACCGCTGCCTTCCACTGACAAAGGAGGCTTGACATTGGCATGAAAATATAGGAATCCCGACGAAAAAATGTAGGATCAAAATATGACAGGCTGTCGAACATCCCAGGAATATAAATATTAAATTAAAATACGATTAATCGTTTACGTTGACCATAAACAGTCTGACCTGTCATGGCTTTCTTTTCGCTTATTATATCATACATCTGTTGCTCATACAATATGGTATGCAAAAAAATTAAAATTATGCTCTTATATCAATATCTTCAATATTTTCTGCCGAAAGTCTTATCGCTTCCATTACATTCTCTTTTGATATTCCCATTTTTTCAGCAAGTTCATCAACTGTAGGTTTTCTTTCAAGTTCTTCTTTAAGCCTTTTTGCCCAGTCATTTACAAGATTTACTTTTCCAAGGACTTTTGCCGCAGCTTTGTTGGACATATTCTGCTCATCAATCATCATGCGTAAACTTCCTTCTATTTCTGACTTTACTTCTTTTTCAATTTCTTCCAGAACGTTTATCAAATCCTGTGTATTTCCTTCTTTTATCTTATCCTTCCACTCATAATTATTAAGGAAATGCTTTTCACCTATATAAGCTATCATCGCAAGGTTGGCCTCCTGTATTAAATCACTTGCAAGCACTCCTTTTCTTCTGAAAGGCTCAATCCACCCTACTATTTTTTTCAGAAATGACTGTGACAGCAGGCTTAATGATTCTTTATCATTATCTTCGACAATATTCATAAGCAGAAATGCTCTTCCTGTATCAGACAATTCCTCTACATCTTTTAAATCTTCCATATACATCTGTATATATTTTTCATCTTTTTCATAATCCTCATCTGTGACAAATACCGTCTCTTCTGCGACTTCCTCTTCAAGCTCTTCTGTCTGCTTTACAGCAGATTTCTCAAGCATGTTAAGGAATTCATTGTCAACACCGTTCTCACCCTTGACTGTAATATCATTGGCAAGAAGATAACCTGTTATCATCTGATACTTTGAATCATCAAGTCCAAGGTCTTTAAAATAACTCTCAACATCCTGCTTTGTAACTATATTACCATTAACTTTTGCATATTCTTTAAGGCTGTTTAATGCCCCCATAAAAGCTGCCTGATTATTGTTATCCATATTTTATTCTCCAATCTTTTAATTTATAATCTATAATTAAATCTGTCTTGATTTTTCCGGTAAAAGTTATAATAACATATATTTTTATATAAAGCAAAACCGCTATTTTGCATAGTTCATTATTCATTACTGTTGACAAAATCAGCTTTTTTGATTATAGTTAAACTATATGTGCAGAAAAAATATTTTCTACATAATAAACTAAGAAAGACGAGGTTTTTGTATAATGAGAATTGCATTAATTAATGAAAACAGTCAGGCTGCAAAGAATGACATGATTTATTCTACACTCAAGAAGGTAGCTGATTCTAAGGGATTTGAAGTTGATAACTATGGTATGTACTCAGCTGATGATAAAGCACAGCTTACATATGTACAGAATGGTATCCTTGCTGCTATCCTTCTTAACAGCGGTGCTGCTGATTTTGTTGTAACCGGATGCGGCACAGGTGAAGGTGCCATGCTCGCACTCAACTCATTCCCTGGCGTAATATGCGGACATGTTGTTGACCCTTCTGATGCATATATGTTCATGCAGATTAACGATGGTAATGCTATCGCTCTTCCTTTCGCAAAAGGTTTTGGCTGGGGTGCCGAATTAAATCTTACATATATTTTTGAAAAACTTTTTGAAGGCGAACCAGGTGGTGGCTATCCTAAGGAAAGAGTTGTTCCGGAACAGAGAAACAAAAAGATTCTTGATGAAGTAAGAAAGGTTGCTTTCAAGGACAGCCTTATTGATATCTTAAAGAACCTTGACCAGGATCTTGTTAAAGGTGCTGTTGCAGGTGAAAAGTTCCAGGAACTCTTCTTTGCTAACTGCAAATGTGACAAGCTCGCTGAATATGTAAAGACTCTTCTTGCATAATCAACAACTATTAAATACCGATATGAGCTGATTTGAGACAATTTCTCGGACAGATATAAAGAACGGATGTGAATTTTACATATATCAATGTAAATCACATCCGTTTTTATAATACTTTACTTTAATATGTACTGAATCATTCCCGGACCAAGTTCAGATGTCGGTCTGGCTATAAATCCATGCTTAGTATAAAATTCTTCTCTTCCTTTTGCACACATGAGGCATAACATCATGCGGCTGTCAGGTATAATAAGACTGTTAACATATTCTATAAGTTTATCAATAAGGCGGCTTCCTATATGCTTTCCCTGATATTCAGGTATAATAATCAAATCCTGTATATAACAGATAACCGCTCCGTCACCTACTATTCTTCCCATTCCTATAGGCTTGTCATCATCATACACTGTTATTATTTTCATGCTGTTATCTAATGCCCTCTGTGCCTGAACCGGATTTAATTCTATCCAGCCGACTTTTTTACGAAGTCCGAGGTAAATCTGTGTATCTTTAATATCTTCTTTAAATGTAAGCATAACTTTTAGTCCTTAATTTTATATTTAATATGTGAAGTATACGCTTAATTTATTAAAAAGTCTATATCCGAATTTATTTTTATAAACATATTTCTCTATAGCCATTATATCCTAAAATATGTTATACTATGTTTAAATGAATTATATTAACTTTTGGAGGCATGCATTAAATGATTACCGTTGCAAAAGATTCCACAGGTGATTTTACCAGTATTCAGGCTGCTGTTGACAGCATTAAATCTACTCCTGAAATAATTTACATAAAAAATGGTATATATAATGAACGCGTGGAAATCAAACTTGACAATGTCACCTTAAAAGGTGAATCTGCAGAAGATACTATTATAACCAACAATTATTATGCCAGAATGATAATGGATGACGGCATCAAAAGAGGAACTTTCCGTTCATATACTTTTTTTGTCAATGCCAATCATTTCCGTGCATCTGATATTACATTTGAAAATTCATCCGGCTTCGGACTTGATGTAGGTCAGGCTGTTGCTGTGTATGCGGAAGGTGATGACATACATTTTAAAAACTGCCGTATGCTTGGTCATCAGGACACATTATTTACAGGACCTCTTCCATTAAAAGAAAAAGAACCCGGTGGTTTTACCGGTCCTACAGAATTTGCTAAAAGAATTCCGGGAAGACAGCTCTACGAAGATTGTTATATCTGCGGCGAAATTGATTTTATATTTGGAAGTGCCACTGCTTATTTTAAAAATTGTGAATTATATGCACTTAACCGCAATGAAAAAATAAACAGCTATTATACAGCTCCTTCTACATATTCCAACCAGAAATATGGTTATGTATTTGACCACTGCCGCCTTACAGGCAACTGCCCAGACAGAACTGTAATGCTCAGCCGTCCTTGGCGTATATATGCAAAAGCTGTCTTTTTAAACTGTGAAATGAGCGGTCAGATTACAGAGACCGGTTTTAGTGACTGGAACAAAGAAGAATCCCATGATACATGCTATTATGCAGAATATAATTGTCATGGTGAAGGATACGTTCCACAAAAAAGACCGCCATATGTCCATCAGCTTACTGAAGCTGAAGCTGAGGAATATACAATGGAAAAAGTTCTTAACACTCCGGTTTATCCGGCTGAACCATAAAAAAAGCACCCTCAAAGTCAGTTACATCTTTGAGGGTGTTTTTTATACATTTTATATTTTTACTGGATATTAATTGTGCCTATAGATGCACCATTTACAGAAATAACAGCTGTCGCTCCTGATATTGCTGATATATTGCTTTCAGGCACTTGGAAAATTGCTGCTGCTGTATATGATGAGCCTGCATTAATGCTGACATTTTTCAATTGTAAAATATCATTCTTTAATAATGTGGCTGATTCTGCAACAGTCTTATCTCCAACTGTTAATTTTATTGAAACACCTTTTGATGAGGTATTGGCTGTTATCTGCGAACTTCCATTATTTTTTATTTCAAATTCAAGTGCCACAACTTTACATCCACTCTTTGCAGGAACAGAAATTGAATATTCATCTGTTGGATATCTGTCTCCTGCCTGATATGTCTTATATGTAATCTGGGCATTGTCAAGACCTAATGCAGATGCAAACTGTTCCATAACTCCCAGACCAGACTGCGATGTACCCGCAGAACCTGTCTGTGATATACTTCCCGATGTCGAAGCTGTATTTTTCGAACCTGAATTAGCTTTCGTATTACCAGATGAAGTCTGTGTGCTGCCTGATACTGAATTCTGATAATTAGTCAATGCTGAATTCTTTAACTTCTGATATTCCCATTCATTTTCATATGAATATTTAAGAAGTACACCGGCAATATATTCTGCCACATGGTCATTATCTTCTTTGTTAAGCTCTATATCACCTTTACATCCTGTAAATGAAAACATCAATACAAATACAAGTCCTAATGCTGCTAATCTCTTCATCTGCTTACAACTCCCAAAAAAATATTAGCCTAAAGCTGTCTATTATTATATCACGCCTTTGCATCAAGGTCAAACCAGAACTCAACTCCACCATCGACATTCATGACACCACATTCCTTGCCAAGTGAATCCATAATTGCCTTTACTATAGAAAGTCCGATTCCATTACCGCCATACTCTCTTGTTCTTGCTTTATCAACCTTATAGAACTTTATCCAGATATTATCTATGTCTTCATCAGGAATATGCTTTCCGGTATTAAATACAAACACTCTTATATTGTCGCCGATTCTCTGTGTCCTGACGACTATTTTCATATCAAAATCACAATGATTTATGGCATTGCTGATGTAATTTGTCACAACCTCTTCTATCTTGTATTCATCCGCCCAGACATACATATTTTTTTCCGGTGCAGAAAATGTAATAGATATATCTTTTTGTGATGCACGAAGTGTATTGGCAGATATAACTGAATTAAGCAGTTCTACTATATCAAACCTTTCAAGAACTGTCTCCTCATCACCAAATTCAATCTGGTTAAGTGTAAGAAGCTTCTTTACCATCTCATTCATTTTATTTGATTCATCAATAATTACATCACAATAAAATTCCATGCTCTCAGGGTCGTCAGATATTCCTTCCTTTAATCCTTCTGCATATCCCTGAATAAGTGCTATCGGTGTCTTTAATTCATGCGATACATTGGACAAAAAATCTGAACGCATCTGTTCGAGTTTTTCTTTTTTATCAATATCTTTTTTTAGTTCAAGATTGGCAGTCTTTAACTGTGAAATATTCTGTTCCAGTTTTTCTGACATATTATTCATGCTCTTTCCCAATATGCCTATCTCGCCCTTATCACTCCCTGTATATCTCGCATCAAAATCCATATCTGCCATTCTCTCAGCAAGATTTGAAAGTTCCTTAATTGGTTTGGAAATATATCCGGATAATACATAGGCTGCTGCAATTCCTGCTGCCAATACTACAAGTCCGATATAAGTTACAAACTTATTAAAAATACTTACATTATCTTTAATTCCCTGAATTGCAACACGCATCATAATAGAACATCCATTATCAAGCGTTCCCCAGAGTTCATAATAGTCATCTGAAAGTCGTTCATCATACACTTTCTGGAGTGTATATTTATCAGTTTCTTTTATAATCTCACGCTTTTCTGCAATTCCGCTCTGCTCCATATTTATAGAAAGCGAACCGCCATTTCTATCTTTCATTGGGAACTTTTTATCGTCATCTTTTATATCATCATCTGACGGCTGTTGTTTGTCATCCTGTTGTTTATCGTCCTGTATATTAGAATTATCATAACTGTCCTGTTTTCCAAACACGTCTCTGTTAAACATACTCATTCTGAGTCTTTCAACCATCTCAGCTTCACCATTACAGTTAGTATAAAGCGTTGTCCAGTCACTGTTTATAACTATTACAGAAATAGCCGCACCTGACGCAAACTGCTCTATCTTATCCTGCATCTCATCCTTGCCGAGTGTTCCGCCTGTGTATGAAACCATTGTATTATTAATATAAGTATACCCTTCAAGCATCTGTTTCCTGCGTCCATTCAGATAAAACTTTTCTGACATTGTACTGTTTAATATCATAAGCAGCACAAGAAGGCTTGAAATAATAATTGTAAGCATTAAAGTAATTTTAAACTTAATAGAATGTCTTCCCATATCTGTCTCTTCCTTTAAACTTCAAACTTATATCCCATTCCCCATATCGTGCGGATGCAGTCACCTTTTTCACCCATCTTCTTGCGGAGCTTCTTTACATGCGTATCAATCGTTCTTGCATCTCCGAAATAATCATAATTCCAGACATTATTAAGAATCTTTTCTCTTGATAACGCAATTCCTTTATTTTCAACAAAATATGTAAGAAGTTCAAATTCTTTGAAACTTAAATCAATCTCTTTTCCATCTATCCTTACAATATGTGCAGCCTTATCAATCTCAATTCCGCCTATTTCATACACTTCAGAACTATCTATCTGATAAGTTCTTCTTATGAGTGCATCAACTCTCGCCGTCAGAATCTTTGGACTGAAAGGTTTTGAAACATACTCATCAGCACCACAGTCGAAGCCCTGTAATTCATCTTTTTCCTCGCTCTTTGCTGTCAGCATTATAATTGGCACTTTTGAGTCTTTTCTAATCTGTCGGCATACTTCCCATCCATCCATCTTAGGCATCATAACATCAAGTATTATAAGTGAAATAGACTTATCAGCATAGAAAATATCTATGGCTTCTTCCCCATCAGCTGCCTCTATAACTTCATAATTACTTCTAGATAAAAAATCATGAACAAGTTTTCTCATTCTGCTCTCATCATCAACAACTAAAACTTTTATTTTATCCATATCATCTATCTCCTGTTTTTATTAATTTTCACTTTAAGACTTCTGCCTTTTACTAAAAATAAATATAAAACAAATATATGTTTAAAATGTGAAGATTTTTAATTTTGTTTTGACTGTGTCTGATTTTCTCTTGCCTTTAGTGATGCTTCCTGTGATTCAAGCTGTTCCTGCCATGTAGCATACTTATCCTGTAATTTTCTCTCATAATCTATTACAGTCGGTGTTGATGAAGTCTTTAAAATAACAGCCATCGCAGCTATAACAACAACAAGGACAATATTGACAATCATTAACTTTATATATTTATCCTTATATCTGTTCTTATCTCTTTTTAACTGTCTTATCTCATCTTTTACCTTTAAAGGTATCTTCTTCTCATCAAGCATTTCACTCAATTCATTATTAATCGGAATTGGTCTTATTTTATCATTCGGAATATCTTTATTAATATATAAAAACTGCTGAAGTTCCTTTAAATAATCAATTCCGACAGGCGTATTAAACAGCTGTTTGTCAAGTATCTGGTTGTATAACATATATACCTGTTTTGGGTCTTTTCCATCTGTCTTTGATGACAGATACTTTATTGCATTAAGTTCATCTTTGGCATCCTGTGCTTCTTCCTTAGTTGCAAACTTATATCCAGCAACTGTAAATGTCTGTTTTTCATCTGCCATATCTTACACATCCTCTTCAAGAATATACGGAGTTATCTGATAAACATAATAATTAAGCCAGTTCGTATAAAGATTATTCGCATGGCTTCTCCACGAAAGAACCGGCCTGCGGTTACAGTCATCATCAGGATAATAATTAACCGGGAGTTCAATATCTAATCCTTTTTCAATATCACGCTTATACTCACCATCAAGTGTTACACGGTCATATTCCGGATGTCCCATAACAAATATCTGTTTTCCTTCTTTTTCCATAACAATATAAATTCCGGCTTCTTTGGAATCCGCAAGTACTTTAAGATTTGGATTAGAAAGTATATCTTCACGGCAGGCTTCTGTATATCTCGAATGAGGTGCCATGAAAAAATCATCAAAACCGCGTACAAGCGGTTCACGTTTATTCATTACATGATGTCTGTAAACACCTGAAAGTTTCTTATCCAGAAGCACTTTCTTAACTCCATAATGATAATACAATCCTGCCTGTGCACCCCAGCATATATGAAGCGTTGATGTTACATGAGTCTTTGACCACTCCATAATTCTTGTAAGCTCATCCCAGTAATCTACCTGCTCAAAATCCATCTTCTCAACCGGTGCACCTGTTATAATCATTCCATCAAATTTCTTTCTCATTATCTCCGGAAATGTAACATAAAACTTTCTTAAATGTGAAACTGACGTATTCTTAGAAACATGGCTCTCCATCTGTAGAAATGTCACATCTATCTGAAGAGGTGTATTAGAAAGTCCTCTTAAGAGCTGAAGCTCTGTATCCTGTTTTATAGGCATGAGATTAAGAATCACTATTCTAAGCTCTCTGAAATCCTGTGAAAGAGCCCTGTTCTCATCCATGACAAATATATTTTCATCCTCAAGTTCCGCCTTTGCCGGCAAATCACTCTGTATCCTGATTGGCATAACCTCCGCCTTTCCCAAATCAATTTATATAATCTGTAAACATAATTTTTCTAAATTTAATAACACCTGTATATTACATCAAATCTTTTCTGCCTGCAATATCGAGAAATTCTTCTTCACTTATAATCGGTATTCCAAGCTTTGATGCATTTTTATTCTTTGATGATGTAGATGTTACATCATTATTAATGAGATAACTTGTATTACCTGTAACAGACCCTGTGACCTTTCCACCCATTGATTCTATCAGGTCTTTTAATTCATTTCTGTTATTAAAATGACTTAGTGAACCCGTTATAACAAAAACTTTACCTTCAAGAGCATCTGCATTTTCAGAATTATTATCTTCTTCTTTTTCAATATCCAGCTCTTTTAATAACTTTTCAAATAATGCTCTGTTATTCTCATTTTCAAAATAGGAAACAAATGCATCAGCAAGTACAGCTCCTACACCTTTTACAGCTTCAAGTGCCGGACGGTCTGCTGCCGTAAGCTGTTCTTTATCTGAACCAATTGCTTTTACAATCATCTTGGCATTTGAAAGTCCTATTCCCGGAATTCCGAGACTGTATATAACCTTTGCCATAATTGTCTTTCTTGACTGTTCAACAGCATTAAGAATATTTTCACAGGACTTTTCACCAAATCCTTCCATGCCTGATATTATGTCCTTATATCTGTCAAGATGATATAAATCCGTAAAATCTTTTATAAGACCATTCTGGATAAATTTCTCAAGTGTAGCCTCTGAAAGTCCGTCAATATTCATTGCATCCCTTGAAACAAAATGTGCAAATCTCTTTACATGCTTTGCCTGACATTCTTCATTCATACAATACAGTGATTTGACATCATTAATCTGCTTTATTTGTGTCTTTCCTTTACAGACAGGACACTCCAAAGGAATCTCAACATTGCCGCTTCTTGTAAAATTATCTGCTATCTGCGGAATAATCATATTAGCTTTAAAGACACTTATCTCATCACCTATTCCAAGCTGTAAGCCTTCCATAATGCTTATATTATGAACACTTGCCCTTGAAACTTTTGTGCCCTCAAGCTCAACCGTATCAAATACCGCTATAGGATTTATCAGCCCTGTCCTTGACGCACTCCATTCAATCTTTCTAAGATGTGTTACGGCTGTCTCATCAGTCCACTTAAATGCCATTGAATTACGTGGAAACTTAGCCGTTCTTCCAAGTGAATCGCCATATGCGATATCATCATACAATATTACAAGTCCGTCTGATGGAAAATCATTATCTTTTATCTTATCTTCAAACCACATAATTGTGTCTTTGAGATTTTCTGATGTAACTTCTTTGTATTCAACTACAGAAAATCCCTGTTCTTTAAGCCATTCAAACTGTACTTTCCTTGAATTCTTAAAATCCTGTCCATCTGCAGAAACAAGCGAAAATGCAAAAAATCTTACATTTCTTTCTTCAGTAATCTTATTATTAAGCTGGCGTACTGAACCGCTGCAAAGATTTCTTGGATTCTTATATTTTGCATCTATCTCAGGAATCTTTTCATTGATTTTTTCAAAGTCAGAATAAGTTATAATTGCCTCTCCTCTTATAACAAGTCTGCCTTTAAAAGGAATTGACAACGGAACATTTTTAAATACTTTTGCATTCTGTGTAATAATTTCCCCAACTTCGCCATTTCCTCTTGTTACAGCTTTTAAAAGTTCGCCATTTTCATATGTCAGGACTATAGTAAGCCCGTCAAGTTTCCATGATAACAGACCTCTCTGGCTTCCAAGCCAGTCCACCAGCTCGTCGGGATTTTTTGTCTTATCAAGGCTTAACATAGGACTGTCATGTCTTTCCTTTGGAAGCTCACTGAGCGTTTCATATCCAACATTAACAGTAGGGCTGTCCGAAAGAACAATCTTAGTTTTTTCTTCAAGTTTTACAAGTTCGTCATAAAGCTTATCATATTCAAAGTTGCTCATTATCTCAACGCCTTCTGAATAATAACTTTTTCCTGCCTTGTTTAATATGCTTACAAGCTCTTTAATTCTTTCCAAATCCGTCATTTCCGTTACCACTTTCTGTCCTTATTTCTTATTGATAAGATTCATTAATTTTTCATATTCGCTGCCTTCAATTTTTCTTGTTGCACCGGCTGGCAAATCATTCAGTTCTATATTCATTATTCTTATTCTTTTCAATTTTACGACTTTATATCCAAGATTGGAACACATGCGTCTTATCTGTCTGTTTAATCCCTGTTTTAAAATTATCCTGAATGTTTTTTTCCCTGTCTTAATAACACGGCACGGTCTTGTCGTTTTATCAAGTTCTTTTAAATACATCGGTTCTGACATTCTGCGTTCAAAATCATCTGAAAGATTTTTATCTACCTCAACTATATATTCTTTCTCATGCTCATTTTTCCCCGTGAGAATATTATTCATCAGTTCACCATCATTAGTCATTAAAAGCAGGCCTTCTGAATCTTTGTCAAGTCTTCCGACAGGGTAAATTCTTTTGTCACATCCAAGAAAATCAACTATATTATTAGCCCCCTGTTTATCAGTTGTGGTGCATACTATTCCTCTTGGTTTATTCACTGCTATAAGTATATTTTCTTCTTCCGGAACAACTGCCTTACCATCAACATATACCTTCTGTCCCGGCATAACACGGCTTCCCATATCTGCCATATTTCCATCTATAAAAACACGTCCCTCACCGACAAGCCTGTCCGCTTCTCTTCTCGAACAATATCCTGCCGAACCGAGGAACTTATTAATTCTTACTCCATCATCCATATGCTTTCATTCCTGTTATTAATAAATAATATAATTTTAACAAAATCATTTCGTCATTTCAACCATCTTGCTTTTTTTGTTTTTATAATGTAAAATAATACAGCATGTGCATGTAGCTCAGTGGATAGAGCGTTCGCCTCCGGAGCGAAAGGCCGTGGGTTCGACCCCCATCATGCACATACTGTCTTTATTTAATATCTGTTTCTACTATTTTTATCACATTGTAATAAGTCCATTCTTTCTGTTATATTCATACACATTATCAGACAGAATCTCATCCTGCGAAACTCCCTGTTCATTCACTTCCCTTACCATATCTGCAAGTTCAGATTTATCAAATGCATTCTTTTTAGGAACAATAATGACCTCATGAACAGATGACGGAAGTATGTATAAATCAGAATGTACATCATTCGCAAATTTTTTAAGAAGATTATCATATAATATACATGCTGCACCATTTACCCTTGAAGAATTGGTGAGCACATATAAAATGTCTTCGCCTGTGTATTCACACACTTTCTCGTCATTATCAGCCGGAGCTGTTCCTGCAATCTCACTTAATATTTTACTCATAGGCACAATGCTGCCGGCAAGCAGAACAGGTGTATTCTTCAATGCATCATTATAAATTTCATCCTCTGTCACATTCCAGATTCTTAAATGTTCATTATGAATAAGTGCCGTTGCACTCACACCTTTCCTTTGCTCTATCAGGCAGTAAAAAACTACAGCAAGGTCAAGCACTCTTTTGTATGGCACATCTTCCAGAAGTTTTTTATTCTTCTGATAATTAACAAGCTTATATACGATTGTTTTTCTGACATTTTCATAATTTTCAAAATAATCAGCATTAATATTAATTGAATTCTTATTCTGATTATAAATACGTATAATCTCACTTACAACAGCTTTTAAAGAAACCCCTTCCCTGTATCTGTCATAAAAAGAATTAATATATATTGTAGGTGCGATATTCTTATCTTTTTCCATTATTGTAATGCCGTCAAGCTCCGTTCCGTTATTTTTCATGACATGATTAAGTGTGATGCTGACATTACTGTCATACCTTGATTCTACCTCCTTTCGTACATTTTCCAGAAACTCCCTGTACTCCATAATAAGTTACTCTCCTTTAATATAATATTTAAATAAACCGTATACACACGGATATTTACATAAACACCAGTGGAATCTTACCCGAAAAATCTGTAACCTTATGGAATAAAAATGAAAAGTCCTGTATAAGGCAATAGAAGCAGGTATAATGACTGCACCGACTTGTATATATGCCTCTTATGCATATATACAAATAAGAACACGAAAACTCGTGCAAGAAATAAATAGTATTAATAATTTATATTCACTATATATTAATTTTATTTAATTGTCAATATATTTTTGATATTTTTTGATGTAATTTTGACATAATTTTTCAAATAGTGTATATTGAGCTAAATAATTGTTATTCTTTAAATATAACTGAAAGAGGTAATTTTATGCTTACATATTCTTTTGAAAATACAGGTTCTGACAGCATGTATGAATATCTGTACAAATGTATACGTGACGATATTTTAAAGCACAATCTGACCAATGGATATAAACTTCCATCCAAGCGTAATTTTGCCAAAAATCTCGGAATAAGCACAATCACAGTTGAAAATGCTTATGAACAGCTTATCGCTGAAGGATATATTTATTCTATTCCCAAAAAGGGCTACTATGTATCTGATATCAGCCAGATACTTATCCCGGCATATGAAAATGAATTTAAAGAACGTAACGCAGATATTTCCGTAAAATCTCCTGTTTATAAAAATCTGCATATCAAACCAAATCCTTCAGACAACTGTTTTGCAGACCTTGCTTCAAACAGGATAAATGCCGATAATTTTCCTTTTTACACATGGTCAAAACTTATGAAAGAAATTATGGCTGACAGACGTGATGCACTCTTACAGCCATCACCATCGGAGGGAATATATGAGCTTCGAGCTGCCATATGCAGCCATTTAAAAGAATTTAGAGGCATGAATGTACATCCTGAACAGATTATAATAGGTGCCGGAACTGAATATCTTTATACTCTCATTATACAGCTTCTCGGACGCGATAAAACATTTGCGGTTGAAGACCCAGGATACGAAAAAATACGCAAAATTTATAATAGCAACAATGTAAAATGTGTAAGCATTCCCATTGATGAAGAAGGTGTTAATATAGATGCATTAAAGGCCGGAAATGCGGATATTCTCCATCTTTCGCCATCACATCACTACCCTACCGGAATTGTCACTCCAATAGGACGCCGCTATGAAATTCTTGGATGGGCATTAAACTGCGAATCACGATACATAATTGAAGATGATTATGACAGTGAATTCAGACTTTTAGGAAAGCCTATACCTTCGCTTGAAAGTATTGATGTATCCGGAAAAGTAATTTATATGAATACATTTACAAAAACGCTCTCTCCTACAATAAGAATAAGCTACATGGTGCTTCCAGTGCAGCTCATGCAGCTTTTTAAAGAAAAACTTAATTTTTATGCCTGTACCGTATCAAATTTTGAACAGTATACACTTGCTGCTTTTATTAATAAAGGGTATTTTGAAAAACATATAAACCGCACGAGAATTCTTTACCGCCGCCAGCGTGATATGTTTATTGATGCTATAAATAAAAGTCCTCTTTCCTCAATTATAACTATTCATGAGGAAAATGCCGGACTTCATTTTCTGCTTCACGCAAACACCACTCTTAGCGATGAAAAGCTTATTGAACGTGCTATGCAAAGAGGGCTTAAAATATCATGTCTGTCAGAATATTATGCAGACAAAAGCCTTGCAATCGACCATACACTGGTAATTAACTATTCAGCCCTCTCCGATGATAAAATTAATGAATCAATAGATAAATTATATCAATGCCTAACTGATTAAATTATATACATGATAACACATCAAGCATAATTTTTTCTCATTCAATACGCTCTTACTCCTGTAAGCAGTTTATCAAGCATATCTGCCAGCGGTTCCATTGCATTTTTTACCTCTTCAAATGTATTGGTCTGTGCTCCTGCCTCAATGAGCATTGATTTTGCACGCTCATGGAGGCAGTATCTGTATGCATTAATATAATTTCTGCGAAGAAATCCAGGATAATATGCCTCCCCGATAAGATGCATCTGAAGACTCATTGCCAGGTTGTCATCCCTGTATGGATTATACAGATAATTTATATTCCCCTTAACATTGCTATAGCTTATTCCGTTAAAAAACATTATTTTAGCCATCTGCCTGCCGTCAACTTCCGTCACAAGATGTGTTGTATCTGCCACTCCATCCCTGTGGAGGTCAATAACAACTTCTATTGAAGGATTGCTTTCAAGAATTGATTCTATCCCCTGTTCGGCATAAGTATATGCCTTGCTCCTGTCAAGTTTACCATCAACATAATCATAAACACTCCTGTCATGTATAACGTTGTACCCTTTACCGGTCAGAAGTTCTGTGAGGTAATCACCAACACCAAGTATTGATGTTGAATCATCATCTGTTGAATCCGCAAATTTTTCCTGTGAATGTGTATGAAAAATAAGAATCTGCGGACTTGACGAATCATGTGTGATTTTCATATCTTTATCAAGAAACTCTGAAGGTCTGAATATTTCTTTTGTAAGACTCGTAATGCTTGTAACAGTATAAAACTGCTGGCAGAAATTATAATCATTAAGATCCTGCCTGTCATAGACATTACCTGTAACTGTATCAGCAGCTATTATATTTGTGCTTTTTTCACTTTCTGTTTCACCACCTGTGGCTTTATCTGATTCCACAGAAACATCATTTTCCTGATTCTGGTTATTATCTTCTTTATTATCATCCTGACCTGTTATATTTACAACCTGTGCTATTGTATCAACATAACCGTCATATGATACACACGCTTCGCCCTGCCCTGCATATATTCTGTAATATTCACCTGTCGGATAAATATCATTTAAAATTGAATTCTTTAATGTATATTCCGACTGTGATTCTACCGAATCATAAAATGTATATGACGGCACATACTCTCCTGCAAGGAAATTTCCCGCACCACTTATTACTCCGGCAAGAACATTTCCAATTGCATTTTTACCTCCACAAAAAATAAAATAAAACACAATTGTCAATATCAGCATTATTATCAAAAAAACAGCACGTCTATATTTTTTCACCGACATTTCCCGCCTCCGCTATGCACCGCCTGATTTATTCCCGGCTACACTATCTATATGAACATCTGTAAAACTTTATGCATAAACAAGTTCATTTATTGATTCAGCTATAATTTCTGCTGTAATCCGTATATTTTCATCAATATCTTTCGGTGTAACATACATATCCGAAAGGTGTTTGGGAATATTTTCATAATCTTTCGTTACATCACCTATTATCGTTGCTGCATCTATTACTGTCGGCACTCCCACTGCAATCACAGGGACTCCTATATTATCCGATGTTATCCCTGTTCTGTGATTTCCAACGCCTGACCCTGGATTAATTCCCCTGTTTGAAATCTGGATTGTCTTATTAAGTCTCTGTGTGTTTCTTGCAGCCAATGCATCTATAACAATAATCACTCCGGGATCAATCTCATCTGCTATCCCTTTTATTATGCTCGAAGTCTCTATTCCTGTCTGTGCCATAACTCCCGGAGATAATGCTGACAGCCTGACTGAAATTTCATCTTTTTCACCATGTATATGACTGTTTATTATTAATTTATCAACAACATCGGGTCCCAGTGAGTCCGCTGTTACGTTCCTGTTTCCAAGCCCAACAACAAGTAGTTTGTTATTTTTTGATATACATGGACGTATTAACGCATCTATCTGTCCGGAAATAATCTCTATTACTCTCTCATTATAAAAATCATCATTTTCACCGAGACCCTCTGCTTCTATAGTTATATATATGCCCGCTTTTCTATTAAACAGTTTTTCACCTTCCTCATTTATTATCTCTAGTGTCGTCACTTTTACCAAAGACACTTTATCAATATGCTCTCTTACAATTACACCACTGTAACGGCTGTCACTTTTGTCAACAGCCTCATTAAGCTCAACTGCAAGGTCCGTTCTTATATTTATATTTCCCATAAACAGTCACTCCTTTTGAATATTATTCTTTTATATCTATATTCTTGTCAGATTAACTGCTTTTTATTGTAATTTATAAAATTTATTATATTTTTTATTGACATAATCACATCGATATTATAGAATACAGAGGTATGTTTACATTAGATCGTCCGTGTCCGGCTTTAATGCAAAACAAATCACAATTAATTTAACTAATAATAAATATTTTTGGAGGTGTACGGATTTGGCTAACATTAAATCTGCGAAAAAGAGAGTCCTTACAAGTCAGGTTAGAGCTGATAGAAATAAGGCTGTTAAATCAAGAGTAAAAACTTATATCAAGAAGGTTGACGCTGCTGTTGCTGCTAACGACAAGGAAGCTGCTCAGGCTGCTCTTCCAGTTGCTATCGCTGAGATTTCTAAGGCTGCTTCAAAGGGAATTTTCCACAAGAACACAGCTGCAAGAAAGGTATCTCGCATAACAAAGGCTGTAAACTCTTTATAATTTATAAAAAAGCACTGAATGTTCGTCACCCACTCACATTCAGTGCTTTTATTTTGTCCTGTCCACAATTGAACCATTCATTGGACCATTATGTCTTATGGAACTGCATGTCAAAGTTTTTACCTGCTCATCATATTCTTGAACCATCTTCCTGTATCTGATAAATCATCATCACTCCAGTCACTCAACTTATCACACCACGAATTTATAAGTGCAGACGTCTCACTTTTATTGCTCAGGCTCCAAGCTATATAACTTATTCCTCTTTCGTTAAGAAGTGAAAACCACGCATCAGCCGAACCATAATCTATACCACCGTTTCCTGATGCATCACATATGCTGCATTCACTTATAAATACAGGAATCCCTGCGTCAAGTGCAGCAATCATCTTATTTCTTACCCATTCCTTCTGTGTTCCTGCATAAAAATGAACAACATACATTACATTATCATCATCAAGTCTGTTGCCTATAACCTCATCGACATCCTGTGACCACCTGTTTGTTCCTACAAGAATAAGTGCATCCGTATGCTGTCGTATTCGTGCTATAACCTCCTGTGCATAAGGCTTTATCTGACTGTTCCAGTCGGAATTCTGAGGTTCATTACATATTTCATATATTACATTATTATATCCTGCATATTTTGACGACATTTCGTCAAAGAATTCCAATGCTTCATCCTTATGCTGATTAGGATTGCCGTCACTTAAAATATGCCAGTCTATAATCACATACATTCCAAGCTGTGATGCATATGAAACACCATTATCTATAAGCTGTTTAAGACCTTCTCTGTCACCGCCGTTACAATATCCCCCATACTCCTGTGTATACATGGCAAGCCTTATTACATTAACACCCCAATCATCCCTCAAAGTACGGAATGCATCATAATTAACATACTGCGGATACCATGCAAGTCCATGTGTGCTCACACCTTTCAGCCTTACAACATTGCCATTGCCGTCTATAATATCAGTCCCTGAAACATGAAGCTGACCTGACGAATCTTCATTATCATTACTCTCCCAGCTATTATTATCCTGTGAATCCGCATTTTCATCATACTGACCTGATAACTGATCTGATGCCTGACCTGACACCTGTTCTGACATCTGATCTGATACATTCGACGCTGTAAGCGTATCATCTGTCACAACAGTTTCAATATCATAATCTCCAAGCTTATAGTCATCTGTCATACTGACAATAAAACCTATTCCCTGTGTTTTGGCACCGGCTTCAAGCTTTTTATTATAATCAGCAGGCACAAGTATAAACCTTACGTTGCCATTATTGTTATCAACACTTATGTCGCAGTTCCAGCTCTGTGACAGCTGTGTTGTACTCCCGACCGGAAAATTTATCTTCCATTCATCAATTGCACTGCTTCCGTGATTGGTAACAGTAAGTTCATACTGTGTAAACTTCTTGCCTTCTGATTCCCACGAATTAACAGCTTTAAACTCTGCTGCCGCATCCGTCCACTTTTTATCCTGTTCTTTATCTTTCTGTGTACCGTTGCTGCTTATAACCTGCTCATTTCTGCTATCTGATTCCTCACTTGCCTTGTAAGAATCTTTGTCTCCTCTATGGGAAGATATTAGTATTCCTGTCGCTATAGCTGCAACAAGAATTAAAACTGACACAGCTGCCGCAATAATAATCTTTACATTTTTACTTAATCCAGACATATTAAACACTTCCTTACTCTTATTACAGCATCAGTTCTGACACTATTTTCACGTATTTTTAAGTTAACAAAAGTATAGTATATATTTATTAAATATGCAACAGAAAATATATATTTTTTTCTGTTTTATTTTTCAAAAAGTGTGATATAATAATACTTTATGTTTATTACAAAAATGGAGCCGCATGAAATTAAATCCTGCCTGCTCCTTTTCATATAAAAAATATTTTAGAAATGGGGATTTTTATGTACTCAAAGAAATTTTTCCGCTTTGTAATGCCATCAATTCTGGCATTTGCTCTTTCAGGCATATATTCAATTGTGGATGGATATTTTGTCGGCAACAATGTAGGTGATGCCGGCATGACCGCTATTAATGTAGTTTTTCCTGTTGTTTCTATATTACAGGCACTCGGAACCGGCATAGGAATGGGTGGTTCAATACAATATTCAATATTAAAAGCTGCCGGAAAAGAGGAAAATGCACTTAAATATCTTCGTGCCACAATAACATGCCTGCTTATATCAAGCATATTAATTCCGCTTATTGTACTTCCGCTTATGACACCTATTCTTAAAATTCTTGGTGCAACGGGAATTATTGCCGAATACGGACGCAGCTATCTTTCTGTTGTTATTTTAGGGTCATTCTGTCAGATTTTTGGAACGGGAATGACACCGCTCGTAAGAAATAATGGTGGTGCTTCATTCAGTATGTTTACAATGATTTCCGGTTTTATCACAAATGTAATATTAGATTATACTTTTGTATGGGTACTTGGAAAAGGAGTTGCCGGTGCAGCACTTGCTACTGTTACAGGTCAGTTCATAACAGCTGTTATAGGAACATGTTATCTTTTATGGAAAAAAATCCCTGTATACAGACTGCATTTCAAACCAACGATGTTTTTAAGAATTTTTAAAAACGGAATTTCTGCATTTGGAATTACTCTATGCCCTAACATAACACTTCTCCTTATGAATTTATTCCTCTTAAAATACGGTGGGGAATCATCCGTTGCATGTTATGCTGTAATTTCATATGCAACATATTTTGTATATCTGATTCTTCAAGGTGTTGGTGACGGATGCCAGCCGCTTTTAAGCGATTACTTCGGTCGTGGTGACATGACTGCATTGCACAAGACAAAACATCTCGCATATATAACAGCCGAAATTATTGCCGCATTATCTTTTGTATTACTATATGTTTTAAGGTATCATACCGGTAATCTTTTCGGTGCTTCTGAAACTGTAACAAGAATGGTCGGCGATAATATGCCTATACTTCTTGTCGGATTTTTATTTCTCGCATATGCAAGAGTTTCAACTTCATCTTTTTATGCGACACAGGAAGCTGTAAAATCTTCAGTAATCGTTTATTCAGAAATTATATTTTTCTTTTTACTGCTTATTATATTCCCTCGTTTTTTCGGGGAGCCGGCCGTATGGTGGAGTATGAGTATTGCACAGATTCTTGCAATGATTTTGTCTGCAATTCTTAACATAAAACACAAGAGTGTTTCATAAAAATAAAAGTCTTTCTGGATTTTACTTTTTATTTTTAGCAGAATATTTAACTATTATCAATTCTACTGCCATTTTTTCATTAAGTCTGCCTGTCTTTACGTCTTCTTCTGCCTGGGCACAATCAGCAAGTGCTTCTTTTAACTGCGACGGAGTAAAATTTTTAGCCTGTGCGGCATATTTATTTACTATAAATGGTGCTGCTCCCATTGTTCTTGCAATGTCGGCATTACTCCGTCCATGATTAAGTTCTTCCTGCACCTGAAAAATCCCGTTAAACTGTCTTACTATAAGATATAATATACGCATCGGCGGCTCTTTGAGCGTAAGAAGGTCATAATATAATTCAAGTGCCTGCTGCTGTTTTTTTGATGCAATCGCAGCTATCATATCAAAAATACGGCTTACTGTCTGCGTTGTACATATGTCCTCTATATCTTTTTCAGTCACTTCATTTCTGTCTCCGCAATAACTTATTATCTTATCAAGTTCTGCTCTTATCAGATCCATCGAAGCTCCTGTTTTATTAAGAATAAGTTCTGCAGCCGGTCTTGTTATAACTTTTCCTTCTGCTTTTAAAAGACCTGCTATCCATTTTTCCAGAACGGCAGGAGTCTGCTGTTTCATCTCGGAAATATATCCAATATCATTAACTGCTTTATAAACTTTATTTCTTTTATCAACTTCCGTCTCAACAAATATAATAATAAGATAATCCGGAATATTTCTTATATAATCGGCAAGTTCATCATTTGATGATTTGAAAAATCCACTGTTTTCAACCACTATCAATCTGTGCTCTGCAAAAAATGGAAGCGTATCACCCATATCTTTTATCTCTTTTACAGATATCTTATCACCTTCATAATAAGAATAATTCATGGTGTCATCACCGGCAATTGCCTGCTTTAATTTATCCCTGTACTGCTTTTTAAGATACGGCTCATCACCATATAAAAGATATACATTTTTATATTCATTTGATTTTATATGTTCATTTATTATTTTCATACAATTTTTCTTCTCTTTCAGACATACAAACTTTGCGTCAGAGGCAATTGTATCTTATTTTTTACCTATTTACAATGTTTTGACGTAAAATTTATCTTTCGTATACCTTATCATAACCTGCCCACATTCCTTTGTCACATAAATATCGCTGTTATATTTTTTCAACATTTCAAGTGTACTCTCTTTCGGATGTCCGTATCTGTTATTGATTCCACATGAGATAACCGTGACCTCAGGGTTTACAAGTTTTATAAATTCTTCACCGGATGATGATGCAGAACCATGATGTGCAGCCTTCAGCACAGTCATATTTTTCAATTCTTCTCTTACATCTTTATTTTTTAAAATATTATCCTCTGCCTTTTTTTCTATATCACCTGTCAGAAGCATTTTAAAATCATCTTTTTTTAATATGTATACTGCGGAATAATCATTGGCATCCGAATATATATATCCATTATCAGGATGAATACATGTTACCGAAAAATCATTTTTTAAATTAAATTTACTTCCCGTATTTACATAATTAATATTTATTCCTTTTTCACATGATTTTTTTATTATATTATTATAATTTTCATCCTGTGAAGCATTTTTTATTAATGGAAGTATTATATTCTTTATTTTTAAATCACTTCCGCTTAATTCTATAAGTTCCATAATTCCATTTATATGATCATTGTCCGTATGGCTTATAAATATATAATCAATTTTTTTAATTCCTTTGCATTTTATAAGCGGATATATTCTTTTTTCACCTACATTTTTTATATCCGAACTTCCTCCGTCAAATAACATTACTGTTCCCGATTTTTCCCTGACTAAAATGCTGTCACCCTGCCCGACATCAATAAAATCGGCCTCAACTGTTTTCGTATCCTTTGCAAACAATATAATTATTGATACAATTATTATAAGCGGAAATTTTTTCATAATAATTTTTTTATTATTTAATATTGCCGCCGACATAATAATTAATATTATATAAAAAATAATACATGATGATTTTTCAGGTCTGCCTGTTATAATTCTGCTATACGGCATGATATTTATAATTTTACAAAATGCTGTATACAACTTTATTATTATGCTTACAGCACCAATTATAAAAGATGCTGCACTCATTGATATAAATGACAGCATGACTGCTGCCACAGCACATAATATTACGACTGACATTAACGGAATAATTATCAGATTAAGAAATGGTGCATACAACGGAATCTCAAAATAATTATATGCTATAAGAGGCATCATAAAAACACTTATCCCCACACTCACAGAAACCATTTCTATAATCTTACTAATATATTTATTCTGAGTTTTTATTATTTTTTTCATGCTTTTTACTACAGCCGGACAAAATATAGCAATGCCTGCTATTGCTGTGAATGACAATAAAAATCCGGGATTATATATAATATTTACATTTTCGGCACATATAATAATCATTGCAAATGCAAGTGATGACAATGTATCATATGTCCTTCCGGCAAACTCAGCTCCCATTTTGACCATATACATTATTACTGCTCTTTTTGCAGACACAGAATTCCCTGTCATAATGCTATAAAATACAAGAAATAAAGCACATATTCCAAATGCTGGAAAAAATGCAAGTCCACGTTTCCTTAACATATTATAAACAAATGACGCAAGAAATGTTATATGAAGCCCGCTTATTGCAAGTATATGTGCTATTCCATTGTTTCTGTAAAGCTCATACATTTCATCATCTATTTCTGATTTATCTCCAAGAATTACAGCATTAAGAAATCCTTTTGTTTCGTTATCTGTAATTTTTTCATATATATTATTTATTTTATTTTTTATTTCAGGCATTATATATTCAATTGAGTTTTTCTGCCCTGTAACTACTATTTTGCCGGCTTCACATCTGTATGCAATTCCGTTTGATTTGTAATAAGTATACGCATCAAACATTCCTTCATTTCTTGCCTTTTCAAATTTTCTTATACTTCCGCTTACTTCTATTACAAAGCCTTCTTTTATGAAAACTTCATCATTATTTACATATACAATTACATTTTCGTTCGAATTTCCATATTCTGTTTTTATTTCACATTCTTTTAATGTGATACTTTTTCCATATCCGGTATTATTTATTCTGGAAACTGTCCCTGTAATAACTGCCTGTGTTTTATTATACATATCAATCATTGAACTGTTTTCCGACTGTGCCGTCATAAAGGCACAATAGATACAAAATGTAAAAAAGATGCCAAAATAGCAAAAGAATTTATTTTTGTGAACAATGGCAGCCGCAATTAAATATGTAACTACGGTTGCTGCCACAAACCAATAACCTGTGCAGGCTGTGCTTACATCTGCTGCCAGAAAAAGTACAGCCAGCAATACCATCGGTCTTTTTATGAGCTAATCACCTCACTGTTAAATTTCAAGACATTTTCAAGACTTATGCTCTCCCTGTAACTCTTCGCCGAATCACCATTAATCATTATTTTTACACCGCTTATATTACCAAGGCTGCAAAGTGAATTGACTATCGAATATACAGGAATCTCACTGGTTACATTTACCATCTCAGTTAAAAATGATGAGCTTAAATTAACGTAACATATGCCATCACTCACTGATATACTAAGCAGCTTTAAATCAGATGGAAGTGTTGAATTCATTGTCGAATCTCCCGGTCCTTTTATAAGCTGTTCAACTATTATTCTTTCAAGAGACGTATTTTTGCTGTAAGCGACACTTTCTACCTTTTTCACAAGCTTATCTCCCATTTTATTAGAATAATACAAATCCACTTTTCTCCATTCAATATTTCCAAGTGACTCATTTGTATCATCTACAAAACTGTCTTTTGTCATAAGCCCTATATACGAACCATCTTTATATTTTGCCTGTGAATCGCCTACATAGAACTGGACATAACTTATATCATGAATCTGCGTCAGCATTTTTACAACTCCGGCACGATAAAATAATTCATCATATTCCGACATATCATTATATCCATTATTAAAATAAATATTTACTGTATTATTTTTTATATCGCACTTCTCAATATTTACTTCTTCCGGTTTTAAAATACTTAATTTTTTATTTTTCACCTTCTGGTTCATCTTATTAAGAAGCTCCGGCACAAGCTCATCTAACTTCTGTGTCTGTGTGCTGTAATCAACCGTCACAAGTTTGTTTGATGAAGCATTTTTATAAAATAGTTTATATTTATTTTTTGCATTTTTCGTGGAACAACCTGCTGACGGAATAATCATGCATACAGATATTACCGTCAAAAGACATATTCCTGTTATTTTTTTTAACAATGACCTCATACTTATTCCCTCTTATTATTCTTATCCTGTCATCCTACATAGTTAAGCGGAATACGGACTGTAAATGTTGTTCCAGTTCCTTCTTCACTATGAAGTTTTATTGTGCCATGATGCAAAAGAACAATATTCTGTACAATTGCAAGTCCAAGACCTGTGCCTCCGGTCTGTCTTGAACGTGCTTTATCAACCCTGTAAAATCTGTCAAATACAAGATCCTGGCTCTCTTTCGGTATTCCAATACCTGAATCTTCAACACGCACATAAAAATATTGATAATCCGCATTAAGAGACACATGTACCCAGCCATCACTGACATTATACTTTATTGCATTTTCTACAAGATTTGATATTACCAGTGTAAACTTGACTTCATCAATCTCTGCAACGACAGGTCTGAAACTTTCAAAAAGGAGTTCAACATTCTTCTTTTGTGCAATAGGTTTTAATCTCTTTAATACTATTTCAAGCATTTCGTTGACATTAACAGAGCTTATATTCATAACAGCTGCCGACTTGTCCATCTTTACAAGAGAGAGTAAATCTTCAATAATCTTACTCTCTCTGTCAATTTCATTAGTAATATCCTGCATGAATTCTTTATAAAGCTCAATCGGAACATCATCCTGCATATTAAGTGAATCAGCAAGTACCTTTATTGAAGTAATAGGCGTTTTTAATTCATGTGACACGTTAGATACAAATTCCTGCCTGCTTTCATCAAGCATACCTGCCCTGTCCATTATATTATTAAAATCTTTTGCAAACTGCCTTAACTCATAGCTTCCTTTTACAGGTATTCTCTTATCTGTATGTCCGTTTGCAACATCTTCAACTATCTTATATGCTTTTCTATAGGATTTTCCTATTCCTCTCTCAAAAAGCAGAACCAGAATAACAGCAACTGCAATAACTGCAACCATAACTGTAAATATGTTATCATTTACACTGTTCTTATATACTTCATCAAGGTCTTTGCTCACAACAAGTACGCCAAGTATGCTCCCGTCAGTTCCGTTTATCGGAACAGCAACCTCAATATTGGTATTTTTTCTGTCATAAAATGAGATACTTTTTCCTGTTGTAAATGAATTAATAACATTGGAATTAATTATGTTTCTACCATATTCTACAAGATAAGAATCAGAAACAATCACAAATCTTTCATCAATAACCCTTATTCTCACTGAATTCATAGCAGAATATCGCCGCATTCTTTCATATACTCCGTTTTTTTCTGCCTCACTAAATGAAGCATATGAAGAGAATTCTCCTGACATGACTGCAGCACTTGTCTGCAACTGTGCCATTTCTATTTCGATGAGATTTTTTTGAAAGAAATAATATGACACATTTTCAACAATTATCATAACTGCTGCAAGCAGACCAACAAAAAATATAAATATCCACGTCTTTGTGCTTTTCATTCTGAAAAGCAGATTTTTGAAATTCTTTTTTACTTTATTAAAATCATCTGTTCTTTTATTATTTTTAATATTATCAGGCATTGTAATAATAACCTACCCCCCAGCGTGTATGAACATATTTTGGTTCACTTGGATTTGACTCTATTTTCTCACGAAGCCTTCTTACGTGTACATCCACTGTTCTGGCATCTCCAGGATACTCTTCACCCCATACTTTCTTTAAAAGATTATCACGGCTGTATACTTTACCCGGATTTTTAACAAGAAGCTCCAATATATCAAATTCCCTTGATGTAAGATTAATCTCTCTGCCTGCGATATAAAGACTTCTGCTGTCACAGTCAAGCTTCATATCAGCTGCATTTATAATGTTGGTCTGTACCGGTTTGCTTCCTGACTTATTATTTCTTCTTAATATTGCTTTCATTCTTGCTTTTACTTCAAGAATATTAAATGGTTTTGTCACATAATCATCGGCACCATACTCAAGTCCGAGAATTTTATCCATATCATCGCCTTTTGCTGTAAGCATTATAATAGGAATATTGGAAAATTCACGTATCTGCTGGCATACCTGCATTCCGTCAAGTTTTGGAAGCATTATATCAAGAAGAATAATATCATATTGGTTATTCTTTGCATACTCAAGTGCTTCCTCCCCGTCATATGCACATTCAACTTCCATGTCATCCTGCTCAAGACTGAACTTGAGTCCTTTAACAATAAGCTTTTCATCATCTACAACCAATACTTTTACAGCCATTATTTTATATCCTCCACAAAAATTCACACTTGTATCAAATCTTTTATTTTAGAATACGCAGCATCTTTTATGCCGCTTACCTTTTTTATATCTTCAATACATCCAAATCCACCATTTTCCGTCCTGTAACGGATTATATCATTAGCTCTTGACTCTCCTATTCCCGGAAGCGTCATAAGTTCACTTACACCTGCGGTGTTTATATTTATCAGTTTTACATTCGACATCTCTGTGCTGTTTCCAGCCGGTGTCACACCGCCTGATGATATATCCTGTTCACCGGGAATATAAATCATCTGCCCATCTGACACATAGCCTGCCATATTAATACTTTCAGGAACAGCTCCTTGTGTCATTCCGCCTGCCATATCTACAATTTCATATATCCTTGCATCTTTTGCTGCCTCATAGACACCGGGATTATTAACACTGCCGCATACATATACACAGATATTCTCCTCTTTTTCTTCATATGATTTTGTTCCGTCATATGCAGAAGCATCCGAAATAACAGCTGTGGTTTGCGACATATTATAATCTTTTATGCTGCCATTTTCACTTTCTGATTCTGTAAAACGTAAAAAACAACATATAATACATGCAGCCAGTACAAATAATGCCCCATATATATATTTTGTTTTATAACCAAACCTCAGATATAGTTTATTTATATATTTTTTTATATAACTCATTGTACATCTCCTTAATTCCCCTAAAGAATTAATAACCCATTGACGTACATTTATATTTTACCTAAATATTTTTAATAATACAAGTGCAAATAATACAAAAATATAGTACAATTATTAATTATAAAAATGTATCATAAACTTGGAGGTTTACATTGGAAACTGTTAATAAAGAAAACAAGAAAAAAAGTTTTAATTTCAGCCTGATTGATAATACATCTACGTCAATTCCCGCCGGCAATATTACATTTATTCTGTCTTTTTGCATACCGGCACTTATTTTTCTTGCATTATATTATCTGCGTGACATCTTTCCTTTTGGGAATGACTGCTATCTACGCTCAGATATGTATCACCAGTATGCACCATTTTATTCTGAATTATGGCACAAACTGCGTACAGGTGATACACTCCTGTATTCATGGGATATCGGCATGGGGGTCAATTTCACATCACTTTTTGCATATTACCTTGCAAGTCCCATAAACTGGCTTATAGCACTGCTGCCACAGAAATATATGATTGAAATTATGAATATGCTTATCGTTATGAAGCTTTGTGCCTCATCTGTAACATTTTCATATTATATTTCAAAACATTTTCATACAAAAAAATGTACAATTGCACTTTTTGGCATGTTTTATGCGTTATCAGCTTACAGTGCTGCATACAGCTGGAACATTATGTGGCTTGACTGCATAGTGCTTATTCCGCTTATAATGCTGGGTCTTGAAAAACTTGTAGATGAAAATAAATGCTATTTGTACTGCATAAGCCTCGGTTTATGTATTTTTACAAATTATTATATTTCAATTATGGTCTGCATAAGTGTATGCCTGTATTTCATTGTGCTTATGATTGCATATGACGGTGACAAATCATTTGGAATATATATTAAAAAGATATTACGCTGGATTTTTTATTCACTGATAGCCGGAGGACTTGCCGCATGCCTGCTTCTCCCGGAAATGTATACTTTTTCACTGTCAGCTTCCTCATCTACTTCATTTCCGACAAAACTTACATCCTATTTTTCGGTAATGGAAATGCTTGTAAGACAACTGATTAATGTTCCGGTTCATCTCGGTCTTGAACATTATCCTAATATATACTGTGGTGTTGCTGTTTTTTTACTAATACCACTTTATATAATGAATAAAAAAATTAAACCGGCTGAAAAAATTGGTAAATGCATTATACTTCTCGTATTTTTACTTGCATTTAATCTTAATATACCTAACTTTATATGGCATGGTTTCCACTATCCAAACAGCCTTCCATGCCGCCAGTCATTTATTTATATATTCTTTCTTTTAAGCATGAGCTATGAGGCCTTTTACCGGATAAGGCAGTCAACTGTAAAACAGATTAGTGCCTCAGTATGGTTTTCAATTATATTCCTTGTGCTTGCAGAACAGATATTTAAAGACAGCGACACCTACGATTTTAAAATATTTTATATAAGTGGTGCTTTTATTTTGATTTATGCATTGCTCATATATCTAAAAAAGACAAAGAATTTCAAAATTCCGGTCATATTTTTTGCCGTTTTATGTGTAAGTGTTGTTGAATGTACTATTAATATGGAATCTACAGGGCTTGGAACAACAAGCCGTACAGCATATCTGCTTGATTATAATGCCGTAAAAACAGTCACCTCTGATGTTTCTGACAACGACGACTCTTTCTACCGCATGGATAAAATAACAGGTGCAAGGAGCAAAAATGACGGTGCATGGCACAATTACCATACTATATCGACATTTTCATCAACATGCAGTGCCGGAATGTCACAGCTTTACAAATATCTTGGAATGGTAAGTTCGACTAATGCTTACGGATATGACGGTTCAACAATCGTGACCAACTCACTTTTTTCCGTTAAATATCTTATAAGCAATAAACTTCTTTCAACAGATTCACTAAGAACTTATTACAATGGGTATGACGGAGAATTTATATATAAAAATGAATATACTCTTCCTGCCGGATATGTTTCAGACGGAAATCTTTCTGAGAAATGGAAACCCGACACTATTTATAACGGAATTGAAAACCAGAATTCGCTTATTGAAGCATTGACAGGAGTTAAGGATACATTTACTGAATGCTTTGTATATCCGTCACAGATTGATGTGACATTTTCGCCGTCATCAAGCGGACATATGTATCTTGTAATCCAAAAGGAAGGTGTTGATAACATCGGCGTTACAATCAATGGAAATACAACCGGATATTCAGGATTAAAAAGCGGTAACAGGACAGTTGATATCGGATATGTCAATGCCAGCGACTCGATTAATGTAAGTGCCGAAACATCAATGAATCTTCATGTATACATTTTAAACGAAAATAAATTTAAACAGGCATATAATATTTTAAACAACAATTCATTTCAGGTAGAAAAATGGAATTCAACAGGCTTTACAGGTTCGGTAACATGTGACAGCGACGGAACTTTTCTTTTTTCAATACCTTACGACAAAGGCTGGTCTGTATATATTGATGGAAAAAAATGCAGCACATACAGCATAGCAGATGCACTGCTTGCAGTTGATATTACTAAAGGCACCCACAGCGTAAAATTGAAATTTATGCCAGTAAATCTTATTAAGGGTTGCATTATTACATTTATATGCATTATTATATTAATTGGCACTGCTGTTGCAAAACGGCGTGGCATAGATAAAAAACTCAAACAGAAGCTCATTGTTATTTTCAACAATCATGCAAATAATGATTCTCTTACAGAATCGGATACTAACACTACGGAGGAACAATAATATGAAACTTTGGGGCGGACGCTTCACAAAAGAAACTGATAAACTTGTAAATAATTTCAATGCGTCTATTTCTTTTGACCAGAAATTTTACAAACAGGACATTCAGGGAAGCATTGCACACGCAAAAATGCTTGGTGCAGCAGGAATTATCTCTGAGGAAGAAAGCAATAAGATTCAAGATGGTCTTACTTCTATACTTGCTGATATAGAGAGCGGAAAGCTTGAAATCACGGATGAATATGAAGATATCCACACATTTATGGAAGCAACATTAATTGAAAGAATTGGTGATGCCGGCAAAAAACTTCACACAGGACGAAGCAGAAATGACCAGGTTGCCCTTGATATGAGATTATATACAAGAGATGAAGTTAAAAACATTGACGATGAAGTAAAAGCTCTCATGGAAGTTATTTTAAGAATCATCAAAGAAAATGTACACACTTACATGCCTGGATTCACCCATCTTCAGAAAGCACAGCCTGTTACTGTTGCACACCATTTTGGTGCTTACTTTGAAATGTTCAAGCGTGACAGAAGCAGACTTGCCGACATTTACAAGAGAATGAACTACTGCCCTCTCGGAGCAGGTGCACTTGCCGGAACAACTTATCCTCTTGACCGCGAGATGACTGCCGAACTTCTTGACTTTTATGGTCCTACATTAAACAGTATGGATTCTGTTTCAGACAGAGATTACCTTATTGAGTTTTTAAATGCACTTTCAACTATAATGATGCACCTCAGCCGCTTTTCAGAGGAAATCTGTATCTGGAATTCAAATGAATATAAATTCATCGAGTTAGACGATGCTTACAGCACAGGTTCAAGCATTATGCCTCAAAAGAAAAATCCGGATATTGCAGAACTTGTAAGAGGAAAGACAGGCCGTGTTTACGGTGCTTTGATAAGTCTTCTTACTACAATGAAAGGAATTCCTCTTGCATACAATAAAGACATGCAGGAAGATAAAGAGCTCTCATTTGATGCCATTGATACTGTCAAAGGCTGTGTAAGCCTCTTCAAAGGCATGATTGACACAATGAAATTCAACCCGGCCCGTATGGAAGACAGTGCAAAGAAGGGATTCACTAATGCTACAGATGCCGCTGACTATCTCGTAAAGAAAGGGGTTCCTTTCCGTGATGCACATGGTATTGTTGGCCAGCTCGTTCTTTTATGCATCGACAAAGGAATTGCTCTTGACGACCTTTCTCTTGACGAGTATAAAAAAATCAGCCCTGTATTTGAAAATGACATTTATGATGCAATCAGCTTAAAGACATGTGTAGAAAAACGTCTTACTCTCGGTGCTCCGGGTGCTGACGTAATGAATAAAGTCATTGCCATCTATGATGACTACATGAAAAGCTGCAATTTTCCTGCCTGACCCGGACAAAGTCCGCAGATAAAATCATTGTATTAAAAAATCAGATATTTTTTTGCATATTGGCAAGTAAAGTCCGCAGATGATTAAATTTTTTTGTTAAAATATAAAAACGGTTTTTGCATATTGGATTGATAAATCCCGAGGCAAAAACCGTTTTTTATATTTTGAATTATCTAGTATATTTAATTATCTACGGACTTTCGTCCCCTTAGTATCCCTGTGTGCCATTTTCATTTTTCCAAAATCAAGCATTTTTCCTTTATAATCCATTGATAATTCATCACCATTTGTAAGTATATATACATCTTCGATATAATCATCACTGCCAAGTTTTATGCCACGCACACCGACTGCATTTTTCTTCTTCTGAGGAACATCTGTAAGCGGGAATTTCAAAAATACACCGTTTGCAGTCTGTAATATAATATTCTGGTCACTTGAAACGACCTCTTCTTCGCCAACTGTCCCGTCGTAATTAAACTTGGACAGAACCTCTGTCCTCGCATCAGTTTCATAAATTCCTATAAGTTCATCACCATCTGTAAGTTTTGTTGATGCAACCGTTTTTTTCATAACATCAAATTCAGATGTATCAACAAGCTTCATCATTCCAAGTTTTGTAACAAACAGAAGTCTTTTCTGTCTTATTCTTTCTGATGCACAAAGATAAATTATGCGTTCACCACTGCTGTCATAATTGCCGAGATTATCAATTGGTGTACCTTTATCCCTAAATTTTGTAGAAAATGGTATATCCTTAACTTTAATCTGATGCAGCATGCCATTATCAGTAAAAATACAGATTTTATCTGTATTCATACATGAGAAAATATACTTATATTCATTGTGGACAGCTTCTTTATTTCTCTCATATGCAGCCATATCAATTGTTTTTGCATATCCAAAACGGTCCATAATAAACATTACTTCCTGTTCAGGTACCTTTTTTTCTATAAATACTGCTTCTTTTCCGTCTTCTATAACTGTGCGTCTGTCAACTGCATATTCTTTCTTGATTTTCATTAAATCTTCTTTAATGACTTTTGCCATTTCTTTTCTGCTGCCAAGAATTTTCTCATATCTGGCAATCTTTTTACAAGCTTCATCATATTCTTTTTGCAATGCAAGTATTTCAAGACCTATAAGTTTATAAAGACGCATCTCAAGTATTGCAGATGCCTGTCTCTCAGTAAAATTGAGCTGTAAAGCCTGTTTTTTTGACGCTTCCGACTTGAATTTTATGCCCTCAGCATTACCTGTCATCAGACACTCTTTTGCCATTTTCAGATTACTGCTGCCTCTTAAAATCTCAATTATAAGGTCAATTATATCACATGCACGTATAAGACCTTCTTTAATTTCTTTATTTGCAAGCTCTTTATTAAGAAGTGTTGTATATTTTCTTGTTGCTATTTCATACTGAAAATTGATATGATGCTCTATTATTTTTTTAATTCCAAGTGTTTCCGGACGTCCGTCAACAATTGCAAGCATATTTACGCCAAATGTATCTTCAAGTTTTGTCTTTTTATACAAAAGATTTTTTAGATTTTCTACATCAGCATTTTTCTTTAATTCAAGTACAATACGAATTCCCTCTTTTGAAGATTCATTTGAAATATCAACAATATCCGTTGCTTTTTTGCTCTCGATAAGCTCAACAACATCCGATATAAATTTGCCGATATTGGCACCAATCATAGTATATGGAATCTCAGTTATCACAAGTTTGTCTTTTTCACCACGCTTTTGTGCAGGCTCAAATACCACCTTGCCTCTTAACTTTATCTTGCCTGTTCCTGTCTCATATATTGCCGGAAGTTCACTCTTATTTACAACAAGACCCCCTGTCGGAAAATCAGGTCCCGGGCAGTATTGCATAAGTTCCTGCGTGGTAATATTTACATTATCCATGTATGCACATACCGCATCTATAACCTCTCCAAGATTATGTGTAGGAATATTAGTTGTCATTCCTACTGCGATGCCATCAGCACCATTTACAAGAAGGTTTGGAACTCTTACAGGAAGAACCGCCGGCTCTTTTTCAGTTTCATCAAAGTTTGGAATAAAATCAACTACATCTTTGTCCAGGTCGGCAAGATATACATCCTGTGTAAATTTCTTTAATTTAGCTTCTGTATATCGCATAGCGGCGGCACCATCACCCTCTATAGAGCCAAAATTACCATGCCCGTCAACAAGTGCCATGCCCTTCTTAAAATCCTGGGACATTACAACAAGTGTCTCATAAATTGAGCTGTCACCATGTGGATGATATTTACCCATTGCATCACCGACAATACGTGCCGATTTTCTATGCGGTTTGTCATAATTAAGTCCAAGCTGGTCCATAGCATAAAGAACACGTCTCTGTACCGGTTTCAAACCATCTCTTACATCAGGAAGTGCCCTTGCTGTAATTACGCTCATGGAATAATCTATATAAGACTTCTGCATAAGTTCCGAATATTCGGTCTTAACGATATTTTCTGCCATTGTCTTTTTTCCTCAATCTTTCCGTTATAAGATAATATTTTTATACTTAAAATTATATATTAAAATCAGGCATCTATTTCTGCCTCTTCAGCATGTGTATAAATAAACTGCCTTCTCGGCGAAACATCACTGCCCATAAGCATTGAAGTTACTTCTGCTGCAAGTCTTGCATCCTCTATTTCTACCTGCTTTAAAATCCGCGTTTCAGGATTAAGCGTTGTCTCCCAGAGCTGGTCAGGATCCATCTCACCAAGACCCTTGTATCTTTGAAGCGTAAATGAACCGGCAGCATGCTCTTTTCTGTATTTTTCAAGTGCCTTATCATCATAAAGATATTGGAATTCTCCCTTTGACTTTGATTTTGTTCCCTTTTTAATCTCAGCCCTGTAGAGCGGAGGTGTTGCAATATATACATGTCCCTGATTAATAAGTTCCGGCATAAATCTGTAGAAAAATGTGAGCAGGAGCGTATCAATATGTGCACCATCGACATCGGCATCCGTCATAATGATAATTTTGTCATAGCGGAGCTTATTTATATCAAAATCATTTCCATATCCTTCAAGGAAACCACAGCCGAATGAATTAATCATTGTTTTTATCTCAGCGTTAGCCAGAACCTTGTCTATTGAAGCTTTCTCTACATTTAGTATTTTACCTCGTATAGGCAGGATAGCCTGTGTACGCCTGTTTCTCGCTGTTTTTGCAGAGCCTCCGGCAGAATCACCCTCAACGATAAAAACTTCACATTCTGATGCATCCTTGCTCTCACAGTTTGCAAGTTTTCCGTTGCTGTCTATTGAAAACTTAGGTTTTGTGAGAAGATTAGTCTTTGCTTTTTCTTCCGCTTTTCTTATTTTTGCCGATTTTTCTGCACATGCAATAACAGCCTTTAAGGACTCTATATTTCTGTCAAAATAAAGCTGTACTTCATCATTAGTGACAGCACTTACTACTGTTCCTGCATCAGGATTATCAAGCTTTGTCTTAGTCTGTCCTTCAAATCTTGGTGCCGGATGTTTTACGGCAACAATCGCTGTCATTCCGTTTCTTACATCAAGACCTGTAAAATTGGCATCCTTATCCTTTAATATTCCAAGCTCTCTGGCATATTGGTTGATTACCATAGTAAACTTGGTCTTAAATCCCGTAATATGTGTACCGCCTTCCTGCGTATAAATATTATTACAGAATCCCAGTATATTTTCCTCAAATTCATTGACATACTGAAATGCAGCTTCAACTTCTATGCCATCCTGGCTCTTTTTAAAATAAACAATGTCAGTTACTGTTTCTTTTCCCTCATTTAAGTCTTTTACATATGCCTTAATTCCGTCCGGCTCATTATACTCAATTGTCTCTTCACTGCCCTGTCTTTTATCTTCAAAATAAATTGTAAGTCCCGGATTAAGATATGCTGTCTCATGCAGTCTGCTCTTTATTGCCTCTGACTTAAATCGCGTTTTTTCAAATATTTCATCATCCGGAAGAAATGTTACAGTTGTTCCTGTATCATTTTTACGGCATGTTCCGGTTTTTTCAAGTGGTGCAACAGCCTTTCCGCGTTCATATCTCTGAAAATAAACTTCTCCACCAACTCTTATTTCAACTTCAAGCCACTTTGAAAGTGCATTGACAACAGATGCACCAACACCATGAAGACCGCCGGAAATCTTATATCCGCCGTCTCCAAACTTTCCTCCTGCGTGGAGCACTGTAAATACAACTTCAACTGCCGGTATTCCTGCTTTCGGATGAATTCCTACAGGAATTCCACGACCGTTATCCTTTATTGTTGCTGTACCGTCATTATTCAAAGTTACCCTTATCTCACTGCAATATCCAGCAAGATGCTCATCAACGGCATTATCCGCAATTTCATATATAAGATGATTAAGACCTTTTGTTCCCACACTTCCAATATACATTCCAGGACGTTTTCTTACTGCCTCAAGTCCTTCAAGAATTGAAATACTGGACGCATCGTACTTCTGATTAGCCATGTAAAGATTTCTCCCTTCTACTGTTTCAAGTGACTGTTAAATACCTCTTCAAATTTTACATTAATATTTCCAATTGATGTAAGCTTTATTTCATTCCATGCTTTATTATTAAATTCAACATACTGCTTTGCCTCAAATGACTCAAATTCGCTGTTAAATGCTTCAAGTTTTCTCTTTTCAAGAATTGCTGTTTTGTTAGCCTCTGTTTTTGATTTATCATTATCGCTGTTACATTTTATAATATAATATCTGCCATCCGATTCAACAATATCACTTACTTCGCCGCTTTTCAGATTATAAGCCGCATTTTCAAAATTCTCGTCAAGTTCTCCTCTGCGGCATTCTCTCTCATATTCTTCACCATTATAATCTTTTGCAACAACATAGAAAATTTCTTTATTATCAAGTCTTTCCTGTGCTTTTTTTATATCTTCAAGCGTATCTGCACAGATATACTGTACTGTTATAACTCTCGCTTCATCATAGCTTACTTCTATATCAAGATTATCTGTCAAATCATTATATAGTGTATCTGCTATTGCAAAGCTGGTAAACATATTAACAAGTTTTTCTTTTGTAATATTAAATTCATTCCTTTTTTCATCACTTAATGAATTATAATATTCCTCTGCCGCATCAGATACAGCTGTCTTCTGGTTTCTTGAGAGTACAACACCTTTTTTATCAGCTAAAACATTCATGCAGTAAACACGTTCAAGCTTGGCTTTTACCTGTTCTTTTACATACTCATCAAATTTCACATCACCGACACTCTGATTCCAGATATCTGTTCCAAATAAATCTTCATATTCACTTTTTGCATCAGCAAGAAGAATATCTGCTTCCATAACTGATGCCTTTTTATTTCCAGTCTTTAAAAGTCCGTCTTTTCCAAATCCTGTCGAAATATAAATAAATGTTCCGTTAAAAAATTTGATATATCCAAATATCAGCAATGACACAAATGCAACAATTACAGCCGCAATAAGTTTCTTTTTTCTCTGTTTTTTCACAATCTGCCTCCATATATAAATTCTTTATTACAAATAAATGATTATGTTCTGTCCTGATTTACAAAAGTATAGCGTCAGCTTTTGCTGACGCCGTCTTCAAGATGTGAAGTACAATTAGGACATCTTACTGCATCTATTGCAATCTTAGTTTTGCAATATGGGCATGTCTTTGTTGTAGGCTTCTCTTTTTCTTTACGTGAAAACTTCTCTGAAGCAGAATTAATTGCCTTAATCATAATAAAGATTATCAAGGCCATAATAAGGAAATTAATAACTGCTGTAATAAACTTTCCGTAATATAAAGTTACTTCTCCAAGAAGATTAACACTCAACTTGTCAAAATTCATTCCGCCAAACAATCCAAGAACCGGATTGATAATATCATTGACAAGTGATGTAACTATGCTTGTAAATGCACCACCGATGATAATACCAACTGCCATATCCATGACATTGCCTCTGCTTATAAATGTTTTAAACTCATTCAGAAATTTTCTCATATGAAGTCCCTTTCCTTTGTATAAAAATTTTAATTATTACATTCTGCTTTTTATTACAATTCCAAGCACAACAACAAGAATCGCAAGAATTGTATTTATCAAAATAACGCCAAGCATTACCATAAAGCCTTTTCTGTTCATATAAAAGCAGCTCCTTCATTCACATTTGCTTTATTATAAAACAAATGTGAAAAATATGCACTTGATTTTTTATCCAAAAAAATTTTTAATATTTTATAATTCCAAACTGTGCGAGTGTATAGAACACAAGAATTATAAGAAGAAGTACAGGTGCTATATATTTAACCATAACACGATAAATCTTCTCTCTTCCAAACTTCTCACCATTCTTTGCTGCCTCATCTATAATATAATCAGCACCTACAAACCAGCCAATCATAATACATGTAAAGAAAGCCACAACCGGTAAAAGAAGGCTGTTACTTATAAAATCAAAAAATGTAAGGAAATCCATCCCCATTATTGTAATATGTGACCATATTCCATTTCCAAGCGAACAAGGTATTCCGAGTACAACCGCAACTACAATTATAATTGCACAGCTTAATACACGGCTTATATGAAATCTGTCTATAAGCATAGATGTAATTGCTTCCATGATTGATACAGAGCTTGTCAGTGCCGCAAGAAATACAAGTGCAAAAAACATAAATCCGATAAATCGTCCGCCAGGCATCTGTGAAAACACTTTAGGAAGTGTCATAAACATAAGTCCGGCACCACTTTGTGAAGTTCCTGCTTCACCACTGAAAATATATACAGCCGGAACAACCATCATACCTGCCAGCAATGCAATTCCCGTATCAAAAATTTCGATACCATTTACTGATTTCACAAGGCTTACGTCATCTCTTGTATATGAACCATATGTTATCATAATTCCCATCGCAAGGCTCATTGAGTAAAACATCTGTCCCATTGCCGCACAGACTGTCTTAAACGAAAACTTTGAAAAATCAGGAAAAAGATAATACTTGATACCGGCTCCGGCTCCCGGAATAAACATAATATATATGCATATAACTATAGCGAGCAGAATAAGCACAGGCATAAGATACTTACTGACTTTTTCAATACCTTTTTCAACACCCAAAACTACTATAAGTGCTGTGAGTCCTAAAAAGATAAAGAAAAATACAAGCGGTGCATATTCCTGTCCGATAAAGTTTGCAAAAAACAAACTGTCTGCTGCCGCCATGTCCTGACCTGTTGCAAATACGGTAACATACTTTATAACCCATCCGCCGATTACACAATAATACGGAAGAATAATTACCGGAATTATAAATGATATCGGTCCTATAAAAGCAAATCTCTTATCAATGTTTCCATATGCTCTTGTCGGACTAAGCTTTGTCTTTCTTCCTATTGCAATCTCTGTTGTCATAAGTGTAAAACCAAATGTAAGTGCCAGAATAATATATACAAGAATAAATATTCCGCCGCCATACTGGGCTGCCAAATATGGGAATCTCCATAAATTCCCCAAACCTACCGCACTTCCGGCTGCTGCAAGTACAAATCCTATGCCTCCGGAAAAACTGCCTCTTTTTTTATTTTCCATAAAATAAACCGCTCCTGTTTTATTTTTTTATTATTTATGGTATGGTTCACCTTTCATAATCCTATACCCACGATAAATCTGTTCCAGCAACACAACTCTCATAAGCTGGTGTGGAAATGTCATATGTGAAAAACTAAGTTTATAATCTGCCCTTTTAAGTACACGCTCATCAAGCCCTAATGAACCTCCTATAACAAACATTATATGACTTACTGAATCAATTCCAAGTTTTTCTATCTTTTGTGAAAATTCAACTGAATCAAGCATCTTTCCTTCTATTGCAAGTGCAATGACATATGCATCATCTTTTAATGATGAAAGAATCCTGTCGCCTTCTTTTGCTTTAATTGCCAGATTAAGCTGTTCGCCTGCATTTTCAGGTGTTTTTTCATCAGGAAGTTCTATTATATCGAGCTTGCAGTATCTTGATAGTCTTTTCACATACTCACAGACTGCCTGTACGTAAAACTTTTCTTTTATTTTACCTACACATACAATACTTATACGCATCAGCCTTCCACCACAAAGAATCTGCCATCCGGAAGAGCGAACACTTCAAGTTCTTCTGCAAGTTCTTCGTCCGTAATTTCATCAACGTCCATTCCCTCTTCACTCAGATATTCCCTTACTTCTTTAATATTGTCAAATACCTGTGCAAAACAATCTTCAAGAAATTCCTTTGCTTCTTCTATATCCTGTGCGACCGGTTCATCATACAGCTTTGTCTGTTCCTTTAAAAAAACTTCAGCACATAATGTTAAATCATCTTTCATTATAACAGCTCTCCTCTTAATATTTTTTCTACCGAATCAGTTACATATAATGCATTTTTCTTTATATCATCAGCAGCCGATGCCATTGCATAAGAAAACTCTGCCTGCTTTAACATTTCACAGTCATTATAATTATCTCCGAAAGCCATACATTCACTTCTGTATATGCCATAAATTTTCTGGACTTTCTTTAAAGCGTCCCCCTTGCTGACACACAAATCCATAAAATCCATATATTGGTCACCGGAAACTGCCGCTGCTGCTTTATCAGACCACTTATCCGCAAAATACTTTTCAGAATTGGCAATTCCTGACAAATCACAGACAGACACTTTTAAAATATCTTCCTGAATCTCATCGAGACTTTTAATTATTGTCGTCTTATATTGCACAACCTTTGTCATCCTGATAAGATATTCTTCTGTCTTTGGCATTATATATGCTGTCTTTTCTCCTGATAACAGTACCTCGCAATTCGGAACTGAAATTATATCCTTCGCAATCTCTATTGCAAGATTATAATTCATTGGTGTCTTTACAATTGTCTCACCTTTATATCTTACTAATGCACCATTATCAGAAATATACATTAACGGACTTTTTACCTTTGAAAAAAGTCTTACAAGACTTTCACACTGTCTGCCGCTTGCGGGTGCAAATATTATTCCTTTTCTCCCAAGCATGTCTATAGTTTCACACATTGAATCGTCAACATGCTGTGCTCCATTCAGAAGAATCGTTCCATCCAAATCACTTGCAACAAGTTTTATCATCCGATATACCCGGCCTTTCTTAATTCCTGATATACTCTGCCAACAGGCAGTCCGACTACTGAGTTATAATCGCCCTCAATTTTTGATACAAAAGCCGCGAATCTGCCCTGTATGCCATAAGCCCCCGCCTTGTCCATCGGCTCTTTTGTCTTTATATAATCAAGAATTTCTTGATCTGTCATATCATATACATAAACTTCTGTCTGTTCATAAAATGACGTTTTTTCTTTTCCACAAATAAATGTAACTCCCGTATATACACTGTGGCTGCCGCCCGAAAGACTTTTTATCATATCAAATGCATGTCTCTCATCTCTTGGCTTGCCAAGAACCTGACCATCCGCATAGACAATCGTATCAGCTCCTATTATAACATAACTATCGCTATCACCGAAAGAGGCTGCGGCACTATTTTGTACCGCAGCTGTATTTTTTTTAACAGGAAGTTTTGCAACCGCTTCTGCTTTAAGGCTTGATAGCTGCATAACTATTTTTTCGGGAGATTTTTCTGTTGTTATCTCATCGGCATCACTTGTAATCACAGTAAAATCAATTCCAATCTGATTAAGAAGTTCTCTTCTTCTCGGCGACCCCGAAGCAAGTATAATCTCTTTTTTCATTTTTATTCAGCCTTTTCCAAACTTCTGTTCATAGCTGACTCAAGAGCATCTATAGATGCACGGATAATATCATGGTCAACACCTGCACCATAATATTCCTTTCCATCATCACTTACAATACCTACATATGCAATAGCACTTGATTCTGAACCCTTATTATTAAGAGTATGCTCTTCATAGCAGCAGATATCGCAGTTATGGTTGAAATATTCTGAAAGTGCATTACTTACAGCATCAAGACGTCCGTTACCCTTTGATTCAACATTAATCTTTTCGCCGTCTTTTTCTATTGTAACTGTTGTCTGGATTCCATCAATCTGTCTGAAATGAACTTCTGTAATCTTAAATACAGGTGTATATTTCTTATATCTTTTTTCAAATATTTCGAGAACTTCTCCAGGTGTAAGCTCCTTATGATTAACATCTGATACATCCTTAACAGCATAGCCGAGATCTTCTCTCATCTTCTTAGGTATTATCATTCCATAATTATGTTCAAGGACATATGCAACGCCACCCTTTCCTGACTGGCTGTTAATTCTGATAACATCTGAATCATATGTACGTCCTACATCTTCAGGATTAATTGGAAGATATGGAACTGTCCAATGCTCTGTATCATTTTCAATACGGTAATGCATCCCCTTTGAAATAGCATCCTGATGTGAACCTGAGAAAGCTGCAAATACAAGTTTACCACAATACGGATGTCTGTCATCTATCTTCATCTGTGTAAGTCTTTCAAATGTCTCTGAAAGTTCAGGCATATTAGATAAATCAAGTTCAGGATTAACACCCTGTGCATACATATTCATTGCAAGTGTAATTACATCAACATTACCTGTTCTTTCACCATTACCGAATAATGTTCCCTCAATTCTGTCCGCACCTGCAAGAAGACCAAGTTCTGCATCAGCAACGCCTGTTCCCCGGTCATTATGAGGATGAAGCGAAATAATAACATTTTCCCTGTTATGAAGATTCTTATCCATGTATTCCACCTGGCTTGCAAATACATGAGGAAGTGACATCTCCACTGTAGCAGGAAGGTTGATTATGCATTTATTGTCAGCTGTAGGTTCCCAGATATCAATTACTGCATTACATACTTCAAGTGCATATTCAGGTTCTGTTCCTGTAAAGCTTTCAGGACTGTATTCAAATGCAAAGTTTCCTTCTTCTTTTGCAGCAAGTTCTTTAAGAAGCTTTGCACCCTCAACAGCAATCTTTTTGATATCTTCTTTTGACTTTCTGAATACCTGTTCACGCTGTGCTAAAGATGTTGAATTGTATACATGAACAATAGCTCTCGGTGCACCCTTTACAGCCTCAAATGTTTTCTTGATGATATGTTCTCTTGCCTGAGTAAGGACCTGAATTGTAACATCATCAGGAATCATGTTCTTTTCAATAAGTGTTCTTAAAAATACATATTCTGTCTCTGATGCAGCCGGGAAACCAACTTCGATTTCCTTAAATCCAACTTTTACAAGGAGCTTGAAAAATTCAAGTTTCTGTTCAAGGCTCATCGGTTCTACAAGTGCCTGGTTTCCATCTCTTAAATCAACTGAACACCAGATTGGTGCCTTATCAATATACTCCTTTTTCACCCAGTCGTTGCACTCTACAGGTGGCATGAAATAACCTCTCTTGTACTGTCTGTAATCAAACATCTTAATACCTCCAAAAAATTAATACTATTCTTAAATTCAATAAAAAGCATTTGCAATTTTCTCGTTTTTTGAACGCATGTATTTTTATAACAAGACATTTTTTAGTATATCTGCTCAAAATATCCTGTCATATAAAAAAGTCTTCCGTCCATGACAAAACATCTGTCAAGAGACGAAAGACTATAGTCTCACGCGTTACCACTCTTATTCACGAATCAATCGTGCACTCACTGAATACGGACATCTCTGCCTTATATTCTGTCCAATATAACGGTTGGCTTCCGGCTACGCCTACTCATATATAATAATACTTTCAGATAGCAGCTCCGAGGTGAGTTCAATATCTTCCTTCCATTGCCTCGCACCACACGGCAACTCTCTGACTCCGGTTAATACCTATTATTCCTCTTCATTGCTTTTGCTAATTATTATCTAAATAATACATTATATTTTTAACCATGTCAATAGTATTTTATTATATATTATCAAAGATTGTTAAAAATATCTTTTTCTTCTTTTGTAATCTGCTCTCTGGAATATCTTGCCTTTTCATATACCGCTGTTATTTTTTCTGAAAGTTCACTGTCAGCCGTAATATTTTCAGTTGTAAGAACACTTGGCAGAACTGTCTCATCAGGTGCTTTTCCACCCGTTCCTTTCAGTATATGCTTTTTATAAAGCTTCCTTACTGAACGTACCTCACGTGGTTCTTTTGTTTTTACCTTTGATACATCTTTATCAGCCCTTACATTTTCATCATCAGGTGAAATATACTCAATATAGTCACTGCCGAGTTTTTTCGTCTTGTTAAATGTCTTTACATATGTTCTTATCATATAAATAATTGCAATTATCATGGCAATTATTATTGCAAAGACCATCCCCTCAAACAATGCCTGCATAATCGGTGAGTCAGGATATTCAAGTTCTCTTTGCATAGCATCTTCAATATCTTCCTGCGTCTCATCATCCATCTGCGGTGTATTGCTGCTCTCCGGTCCTGACTTGCCCAGAAGCCATAAAAATCCTTTTACAAGGATTCTCACAACTCCTGTCACTGAACTTCCTATAACACCAAAAAGTCCACCATATCTTCCATTATAAAATATAAGCATTCCAAACAAAATAAGAATTGCAGAAGCAGCCGTAATAAACGTATTTACCTGTTTCATCTGTTTTGCCGGAAAATCATTCTTTTTGCTGTTAAGGCTGAGAACATTATTAAGGTGGCTCATATTGTTATAAATAATTTTTAACACTACAAACAATATGCACAATGTAAGTTCAATATACATAAGTGGCAGTACATTTCTCCAATATCCCACAAGATATCCGAATGCAGGTGCTGCTATAAAAACTACATGAATATCTTCACCGGCATACATCTTTGCAAGTGCTTTTTTTGCATCATCAATTGTCTTTCCATCCTGAACTATAAGATTTTCTGTTGAATATCTCTGAACTGTATTATTTTTCTGCCATATTGAGTATGCACATATAAGAATCGCACACAACATGTTTGCAAACAATTCACTGTCGTTTCCGGACATTACAACCGATACCGCAAATATTGCAATATTGCACAACATAAACAGATTGAATTTTTTTATCTTTCTTCTTGTATAATATGCAAATATTACAGCCGGAATAACCCAGAGGCACATATATACCCTGCTGTCATTTATCAGAAATACCCCCATATATTCCATAAGAATAAATGATTCAAATAATACACATTGCAATATCAGTTCCATAATTGAAAGAACAGAATCACTTTTTTTGATTGTTGTTTTATTTTTATTAAAACTATCAGATTTAATCGTCACTGTAATGCACCTCCCAGTCAATCACAGATGCACAAGTATCTTCAAGTCTTTCACCCGGCTCACCGTAATATGGTGCAATCCAGACACACTGCCTGTTATTTCCAGTAAGCATGTCAAATGATTTCTGCAAATCTTTTCTTCTATTCTGTGATATCATAATATAAAGAGTATCAGCCATTTCTGACATTCCATATTCATGTTTATTGTGAGTTCTGTCTGTCAGTTCTTCAAGAATATCTGTAAATCTGTTTGCATTTTTTGACAGATCAATCCCTGCAAGAACTGTATTAATCTCATTGAGGTGTGATAATCCACCCCCCTCTTCAACTTCAAGAAAATCTGTTTTTTCACCATCAGTTTCTACACCATTTGAAATAAGTGAAACATTGATTTTTTGTGATATAAGATACTGTGCGAGTCCTGAAGCCATCGAGATTGTTATCTCTGACAAAAGTTCCTGTTTTAACATTCCTTCCGGTTCAACATTGGCAAGAATACATACTGACTGGCACATTGTCTCCTTATACTGGTTGACCATAAGCTGCCCTGTTCTCGCAGATGCTTTCCAGTTAATCATATTCATAGTATCATGTGTATCATATTCCCTAATTCCACGAAACTCAAAAATATCAGGATTTAGATAAGTATTCTTTTCAACCGCACCCATTATTTTTGAAAATGTTATATCAGTCAGTTCAGGATTAATCTGTTTTGGAAAAACTACAATATTAGCATTCTGGTTTGTTCCAACGAGATTGATATCGTTCATAAACAGCCCCGATGAAACCATATCTGCACGCCCAATTGAATAAATACCTCTTTTAGTACACTTAATCGGTATCTTTCTTGTCACTTTCTGATACATCATCAGTGAAAAAATATCATTTCTGTAAGTATTATCAGAAACCACAGAATTTTCTTCGCCATCTTCAAATCTGAACGCACGATTTACCTGAAATTTAAGATTAATATACGGAAGCGGAAGTCTCTTTTTATTTGTAACTGTCTCTATAAGTTCTATGGTTTCGCCACAGACTGCATTTTTCTTTGAAAAATCAATTCTGACTGTAAGATTTTTATACCATAATGCAGCATATATTTTTCTGAGTACCATATACACGGCACCGGCACCCAGCAACATTACTATTATAAGCATTCTGTCTCCAATCCTTCTTTATTTGCTCCAGTCTTCTGTAGGCACTTTGCACTGTCCGATAACTTCCCTCATAACATCTTCTCTGTGTGCTGAGTCTGATATTCCTCGAGAAAGTAAGATTCTGTGAGCAAATACAGGAATTGCAAGATTATATACATCTTCAGGAACTACATAATTTCTTCCGTTGATATATGCATATGCTTTTACAGCTTTCACCATATTAATAACGCCCCTTGTGCTTACACCAATCGCAATATTTATATTATTTCTTGTCTTATCAGCAATATCAACAATATAATTCATAATCGCCTCATCAACATGCACGCCTTCTGCTTCTTTAACCATGCCTTTTACGTCATCTGCATTACATACTGCTGACAGGCTCTCAAGCGGACTATCTGTCATAAATCTTTTTATAATTTCAAGTTCTTCATTCTGCTTAGGATAACCCATTGAAATCTGTAACAAAAATCTGTCAAGCTGTGCTTCCGGAAGCTGATATGTTCCTGCTGTTTCTATCGGATTCTGTGTTGCAATTACGATAAATGGAAATCCAAGTTTTCTTGTTTCACCATCTACCGTCACCTGATGTTCTTCCATACATTCAAGCAAGGCTGACTGTGTACGTGGAGTAGCCCTGTTAATCTCATCAGCAAGAAGAATATTAGAAAATACCGGCCCTTTTCTGAAAACAAATTTACCCTGCTTCTGATTATAATAATTAATACCGGTAATATCTGACGGAAGCAAATCAGGTGTAAACTGAATTCTTGCAAATTCAGCATCTATTGATTTTGCAAATGACTTTGCAATCATAGTCTTACCTGTTCCCGGAACATCCTCAAGGAGAACATGTCCTCCTGCAATCAATGCTGTAAGAATTAAATCTGTAACATTTCCCTTTCCAACAATAACTTTACTTACGTTTTCTTTCATCTGTACTGCTTTACTCTGAAATTCCATCTATATCCTCCTTGTTTTTCCGAAGGAAAAATGCGACCACTCCAGGGAGCAGAGGATTTATCCTCCTTGTTTTTCCGAAGGAAAAATCCGAATCCCTTGATGAGGAGAGGATTTGTCCTCCTTGTTTTTCCAAAACCTTTTCATTTAACTTTATATATAATAACAAAAACAGCACTGACAAACAACGTATCAGTGCTATTTTATACTTTTTTAATATTAAAATGTCATTTAAATACATAATTAATCATTAACAGGAAGTTCTACATTGACATCTATTCCTCTTGGTTCAACCGGTGTTGAAAACACAATCTGTGTACTCGTTCTTCCAAACTTCTGGAGTTGTCCTATAAATGTATCAAGCTCCATTGTACTAGGAAATACAACTTTAAGTAACATTGAATAATTTCCTGTAACGCAGTTACATTCTACAACATTATGACACGACTTGATGAATGGATAGAAATCCGGTTTCTGGACAGGTGCAACTTCAAGATTTATAAAAGCTGTAATATGATATCCAAGTTTTAACTGGTTGACTTTGACCTCATATCCCTCTATAATCTGCTCTTTTTCAAGCCTTTCAATTCTTGCAGATACTGCCGGAGATGACAAAAAAACATTCTCTGCCAGTGCCTTCAAAGGCATTCTTGCATCCTGCTGTAACAATGTAATCAGTTTCTTATCAATCTTATCCATAACACATTCCCAACTTTCATATATTTTCCCTCTAAAGAGAAAAAAGACAATTCTGGAAAAACATTCCAAAATTGTCTCCTTTGACTCTCTTAATCTTGTAATTAATATACACCTTTTTCATCACATATGCAAGTTTTTTTGAAATTTCATTAAGTTTTGTTAACTCATATTGCAATAATACAATTATTCTGCTAAAGTTTTATTAAGAAAAACTATTTATATGGAGGTTAGTAATGGCTGATAACAATGCAAATGAATATTCTACTGTTACATTATCTTTAGATGATGGCACAGAATGTGAATGTGCCATAGTAAGAATATTTCCTGCCGGAGATAATAACTATATAGCACTTCTTCCTCTTGAAGGTGAAGCTGCCAGCAACGATGAAGTGTATCTTTACAGATATACAGAAAAAGACAATGGTGAACCGGTTCTTGAAAACATCGAATCAGATGAAGAATACGAAACTGTTGCTGACGCATTTGACGAAGAACTTGATGCTATGGAATACGAAGAACTATATGCCGAAGAAGATGCCGAAAACGAAGAATAATCCCACAAAAATCAATTTAAAGATGCAGTTCTCTTATAAAACGTGAGGACTGCATTTTCCTGTTATACTGCTTTTGCACCGAACATATAATAAGTTTCTTTTTTGCTCTTGTCAGTGCAACATAAAAAAGTCTGCGTTCCTCTTCAAGCTGCTCTAAAGACACAGCCTTGCAATATGGTATATTTTTCTCATTGGCACTCACTATTATAACGGTATCAAATTCGAGTCCTTTTGCCCTGTGCATCGTAGATACACTGCATAAATGTGTCTTTGATTCATCAGCTTTTCCAAGACCATCTGCATCATTGACATTATCTTCCGATACATTATCAACATATTCTATGAACTGCTTTAAATTATCAAAACTCTTTGAAATGTTTTGCAATTTCTCAATAATATCAAGAAATATCTTTACATCTGTACCACGTTCGCTTGCATATTCATGTAAATATCTATCATAACCGACTACCTTTCTCACATAATTAACTGCTGCAAACGGTATCATTGTATTCATGTTCTTAACATGGCATTGAAGATTTATAATCTCTTCAAGATTTTCTTTGCTGCCTCTGCATCTGATATTATCTTCAAGCGTGTTAAAACCGGTATTTTCATCAGTAAAATACATCCTGCTTATATATCTTTGCGGTTTGTTAATTATTCTTATAAAGTTCTGTCTCCTGTAATCTCCCACCGATATCCGTAAATATGCAATAACATCCTTCACAACCCACTTATCAAAAAAATCTGATTGATTCCCACAGTACAATGTATTAAGGCCATGTTTTTGAAGCTTATGCGTAAATTCAGAGGCTTCAGCATTCGTCCTTGTCAGTATGGCAATACTTTCATCTGAATCACTGCTGGTATCATTATAAATTTTATTATATACATATCCTGTAACAAAATCATCCTGTTTTGAAATATCATTAAAATTATAATATTCCACAGAATTACCACCTTTATTAAACGCCTTCAGATTCTTATAAAACCTGTTCTTATTATGATTAATAAGACTTAATGATGCATTAACTATAGTCTCACAACATCTGTAATTCATATTCAGCCTGAAAATCTCTGCCTCTTTATAAATCTGTGTAAACATACGGCACACATCAGGCTTTGCACCCCTGAAACCATATATACTCTGGTCATCGTCGCCTACCACAAATATGTTGCGGTTCTTTTGTGCAAGCATATTAATCAACCGTAACTGAACCGGTGAAACATCCTGAAATTCATCCACCATAATATACTTATATTTTTCCTGCCATATGTTAAGACTCTCTTTGTCACTCTCTAACATATGTAATGTACGAATCATCATATCCTCAAAATCAATATATTTGTACTGCTTCATAAATAATTCGTACTCATTATATATTTTTTCAAAAAAATCGTTCTCGCATGATGTCGGATTAAATATAGCAGACTCGCTGCATCCCTTTGCTTTGGCAATATCATTTAATATGTCATCTTCCATCTCACCATCTGACGGCAACGGAATATTATAGTATAAAAGCTGTTCTCTTATAAATGCCCTCTGAGCTTTCGGTGTTATAACATTATATCCTGCATATTCTCCTGCATTCTTTAGCATCATAAAAAATACAGAATGAAACGTTCCAAATGTCACATCGTCATATAATTCTGCATTATCATGCACATCTGATTCTGATGCCAGTTTTAAAAAACGCTCTTTCATCTGGAGTGCTGCCATCCTTGTAAATGTTATTACAAGGATATTCTCCGGATTAACTTTGCAATTGTCAATCATATTGAGTATTCTGTTTGTGACAACTGTAGTCTTACCACTTCCCGGACCGGCAAGAATCATCGCAGGTCCCTCGAAGTGCTCCACCGCCCTTTGCTGTTCACTGTCAAGCAGTACATATCACCTCTTCAATAATATTATTAAAAATATATTTTTATAACATTATATTATCAGAATATTTTCCATATGTCAAGCATTAATATTTTTTTATTAGAAATAATTAAAATTAATATGGCTGAATTTCGTCTGTGCTGTCATCTGAATTTTCTATTGACTTAATTCTGACATAATAACTTACACTCGAATTTACTTCTATTAAAACACGGTCTCCAGCTTTATGTCCAAGAAGTGCCTTTCCAAGTGGTGATTCAATGCTTATCAGTCCCTCAAGTGAATCTCCTCTTACAGTAGTCACAAGCTTGATTTTTTCAGTAGTTTCATCATCCTCATAAAATAATTCAACTATATTATTAACACCAACCTCATCATCAGCTGACTCGTCTGATATAATTTTTGCTGTCTTTATCATTCTCTGGAGATAACGTATTCTGCTCTCATTTCTGTTTTTCTCACGTTTTGCTGCATGATACTCAAAATTTTCACTCAAATCGCCATGTGCTCTAGCTGTCTTAACATCTTCAAGAGCCTCTTTTCTTACCACAAGTGTTCTGTATTCTATTTCCTTTTCCATTTTCTTTATATCATTTTCAGTTAATTCATTATACATAAACATCACTCCATTTCCAAAATACAGATATAATTTTAATAAAAATCAATACAGTTTTTCTTTATTTCCAATGCTCTTATTTTATCACCAAATTATTTAAATGTACAAGCTGCAAATACATAAGATTTTTTAGTGAATTTTGCCAAAAGATGTGCTACAATAGATATAATGTTTTGAAAGCACTTTCAATTCAGTAAACGTAAGTTATACGAGAATGGAGAAAATGTAAAATGAAAAATAAGATTATTACTTTTGGTGAAATTATGTTAAGACTTTCACCTGAAAATAACGAAAGATTCACTCAATGCCATGAATTTGAAGCTGTTTATGGCGGAGGTGAGGCTAACACTGCTGTATCACTCGCCAACTTTGGCGTTGACTGCGGTTTTGTAACAAAACTTCCTGAACATTCAATTGGACAGAGTGCTGTCAATTCGCTTCGTCAGTATGGAGTTGATATCAGTAACATTGTCCGCGGCGGCGACCAGATTGGTATCTATTTCCTTGAAAAAAAGACAAGCCAGCGTCCTACTAATGTTATTTATAACAGAAGCGGTTCTGCTATTGCTCTCGCTGAGGAATCTGATTTTGACTGGGATAAGATTTTTAAAGATGCTACATGGTTTCATTTTTCAGGAATCACACCTGCCATAAGTGATAATATGGCAAAAATTACTCTTGCAGCGTGTAAAGCGGCTAAAGAAAAAGGTCTTACAATAAGCTGCGACCTTAATTACAGAAGCAAGCTCTGGTCAAGTGAAAAAGCCAATAAAGTTATGAGCGAATTATGCCCTTATGTTGATATATGTATTGCTAACGAAGACGATGCTGTAGGCATCTTTTCTATGGATGCCTCAAAATCTGATAAAGAAAAAAATGCATACATTGCCGAAGAACTTACAAAACGTTTTCCATTTAAAATGGTTGCATCTGTATGGCGTACAGAAACTTCTATCACAACATTTAAGCTCCAGTCCATGATTTATACAGAAGGCAAAGCTTATTACAGCAAAGAATATTTTATGAATATTCTTGATTATATCGGTGCCGGCGATGCTTATTGTGCCGGAATCATATACAGCATAATCAACAACTTTGATCCTCAGAAAACCGTCGAATTTGCAAATGCAGCAAGCTGCTTAAAGCATACAGTAAGCGGTGATTTCAACCTTGTAACTGTTGACGAAGTTATGAAGCTTGCATTTTCAGCAAGTGGAAACGAAGTCTCAAGATAAAAATTTAATTTGATATAAAAATATTACGGGAAGTGTTTTAACACTTCCCGTATTTGCAGTTTAAATCCATCAAGATTGGGATTCTGATTTATCTTTCCAGCAGAAGTGATAACTGTATTATGCAATGCCTCATTTGCTTTTGTTACGGCACTGTCAAGATTATCTAAATATTTTACCGTTTCTGTCATCGACATTGCCGAAACGGATTTATATATGATTGCAGCAACAATTCCGTGTCTTCACGCATACCTTTATCCTCCAAATTTTTCTATATAAAAAACATACCTGTAATATATTTACATCAAATATATCACAGGTATGCAAGCATTATTATAAAAATATTTTTAATTAAAGATTAGCCTTAATCTTTGCAATCATATCAGCATATTCTTCGTCTGAAAGATACTTCTTATCAGGATTCATAAGGAATACGCCACCCCATTCAAATTCATCTTTGTACTTAGGGCAAAGATGGAAATGAAGATGATGACCTGTATCACCATATGCACCATAATTTACTTTATCAGGATGGAATGCAGCCATAATTGCTCTTGCAACTCTTGCAACATCCTCAAAATATGCAGCTCTTTCTTCTGCTGTGAGCTCATTCATATCACCTACATGCTTCTTATGGGCAACAATACATCTTCCAGGATGGCTCTGCTCCTTGAAAAGATATACCTTTGAAGTTTCAAGCTCGCAAATCTTAATACCAAACTTAGCGACCAAATCGCCTTCTACACAATAAGCACAATTATTATCTATCATTTCAATCCTCCTTACTGGGCATCCTTGATTGAGAAGCTGATTCTTCCCATCTTATCCTTGCCCATACATTTACATTTAACATGATCACCTAGTGTAAGAACATCTTCAACATGTTCAATTCTTTCATTTGCCACCTTAGAAATGTGAACCATTCCTTCCTTGCCAGGTGCGAATTCGATAAATGCACCGAATTCTTTAATACTTACTACTTTACCTTCGTAAATTTCACCTTCGACGAAGTCGTTTACGATTGTCTTGATATACTTCATAGCCTGATCCATGCCAGCCTGGTCAAGTCCACATACAGATACGAAACCATCATCTGTGATATCAATCTTAACACCGCACTCATCAATAATTGCATTGATTGTCTTACCACGCTGTCCAACTACTTCACCAATCTTTGCAGGATCAATAGTTGTCTGGATAATCTTAGGTGCATATTCACCAACTGTCTTTCTAGGTTCAGCAATTGCAGGCTTCATACATGTATCCATAATGAAAAGTCTGGCTTCTCTTGTTCTTGCGATAGCCTCTTCAACAATAGGTCTTGTAAGACCGTGAATCTTAATATCCATCTGGATTGCTGTAATACCCTCTGTAGTACCTGTTACCTTAAAGTCCATATCACCAAAGAAATCTTCAAGTCCCTGAATATCTGTAAGAACGATATAATCATCATCTGTATCACCTGTAACAAGTCCGCATGAAATACCAGCAACCATTCTCTTAATAGGAACACCAGCTGCCATAAGTGACATGCATGACGCACAAGTTGAAGCCATTGATGTAGAACCATTTGATTCAAATGTCTCGGATACAGCACGGATTGCATATGGGAATTCTTCTTCTGATGGAAGAACAGGTACAAGTGCCTTTTCTGCCAATGCACCATGTCCGATTTCACGACGTCCCGGACCTCTTGATGGCTTTGTCTCACCAACTGAGTATGATGGGAAGTTGTACTGGTGAATATATCTCTTTGTTGTAACATTATCATCAAGACCATCTACCTTCTGTGCTTCTGATAATGGTGCAAGTGTTACCACATCACAAATCTGTGTCTGTCCTCTTGTAAACATAGCAGAACCATGAACTCTAGGAATAAGGTCAACCTCTGCTGACAATGGACGAATCTGGTTGATAGCACGTCCATCTGGTCTCTTATGGTCTTTGAGAATCATCTTACGTACAGTCTTCTTCTGATACTGATAAACGGCTTCGCCGAGAACTGCAAGCCATTCTTCATTATCAGCAAAAGCTTCTGCCATCTTTTCTGTCACTTCATCAATATTCTTTTCTCTTGTCTGCTTATCATCAGTAAATACTGCTTCCTCCATCTGCTCCGGAGTAACAATCTTTTTCATTGCCTCAAACATTTCAGCAGGAACAGCACAGCTTACATATGTATGCTTTTCTTTACCTACTTCTGCAACTATTTTATCGATAAATTCAATAATTGTCTGATTGATATCATGAGCCATATAGATAGCTTCAATCATCTTTGCTTCCGGAATCTCATTTGCACCGGCTTCAATCATGATAACTTTCTGCTTTGTAGATGCTACAGTAAGCTGAAGGTCACCATCCTGCCACTGTGACTGTGACGGATTGACAATAAATTCACCATCAACAAGACCAATCTGTGTAGTTGCACATGGACCATCAAATGGAATATCAGAAATACATGTTGCAATTGATGAACCAAGCATAGCAAGAAGCTCAGGACGGCACTCTGTATCAACTGACATAACCATATTATTTAATGTAACATCATTTCTGTAATCCTTAGGGAATAATGGTCTCATAGGTCTGTCGATAACACGTGATGTAAGAATAGCATTTTCACTTGCCTTTCCTTCACGCTTATTAAATCCGCCAGGAATCTTTCCTACTGCATACATCTTCTCTTCATATTCAACACTTAATGGGAAGAAATCAATTCCCTCTCTAGGCTCTTTTGAAGCAGTTGCTGTTGAAAGAACAACTGTATCGCCATAATGCATCAATGCTGCACCATTTGCCTGTGCACACACTCTTCCGATATCAACACGAAGAGTTCTGCCGGCCAGTTCCATAGTAAACTGTTTATACATCTTTTCCTCATTTCTGCGGTGCCAATAATCATTATCTCTCACCAGACATAACCTGCACCGCCGGTATATCCGATTGTTTTCAACAAGATGAAGTGCCCGAAACAACTGAAAAAAGCATTATTATTATAATGTATTTTTCAGCAGTCTCGGCTAATCACTTCAATCTTTTCATATTATTACGCCAGCTGCCGGATTATCATATAAAAATATCAGCCCCGGTCAATAACCAACGTAAAAAGGGCGGAGAAATACACTCCGCCCAGTGAAATTACTTTCTGATGCCAAGACGAGCAATCAGATTTCTGTAACTTTCGATATCTGTCTTCTTTAAATACTCGAGAAGAGCTCTTCTCTTACCAACCATCTTTAAAAGACCTCTTCTTGAATGATGATCTTTCTGATTAGTCTTTAAATGCTCTGTAAGCTCAGCAATTCTTTCTGTAAGAATAGCAATCTGAACTTCTGGAGAACCTGTATCGCCAGGCTTTCTTCCGTATGCTGCAATAATCTCTGTTTTCTTTTCTTTAGATATCATCTTTAAATCCTCCTTAATATAACCGCCTGTTACTAAGAATCAGGTCGGAGTGTCCTGAAACTGAATAACGGCTCACATACCTTGCTACTATATCATAAAAAAATCATAATTGCAAGCATTTATTATAGCATCAGCATGCTTTTTGAAAACTGTGCATCACTTTCCATCTGTTTTGAAAGAGCCTCTATTGACTCAAATTTCATCTCCGGACGTATAAAATGAAGCAGTTTTACTTTAATATGTTTTCCGTACGCATCTTCTTCATAATCAAACAGATTAGTCTCAACTCCAATAACCTGATCTGTACTCACCGTCGGCTTTGTTCCTATATTAGTCACACCGCCATATTCTTTTCCGTCTATCTGTGTTATTGATGCATAGACACCATTTGGCGGCAGAAGCTTGCTTTCCTGCGGATAAATATTCATAGTAGGAATCTTAATTTTTCTTCCAAACTGATTACCCGGACACACTATTCCTTCAATAGAATATGGTCTTCCCATTAGAACATTAACAGTTTCCATATGTCCAAGCACCAGTTCTTCTCTTACATATGTACTGCTTATCTCTTTGTCCTGATATTTTTCTTTTTCAACGACAATCGTCTCAAAACCATATTCAGGACCACATTTTACAAGCATATCTGCATCACCGCTCCTGCCTTTGCCGAAGTGATAATCAGTTCCTACAACCACTACTTTCGCACGCAGTTTTCTTATTATTATATCTTCAATAAATTCCCCGGCATCCGTATTCATAAGTTTTTCAGTAAACGGATACTCAATAAGGGCATTAATTCCAAGACTCTCCATAAATGCACGACGTTCACTGTTTGTCGTTATAAAATGCTGCTGTCTTTGCGGACAGATACTTAACGGAATTCTGTCAAATGTAAATGCCGCTGCCAATATATTATTTTGTTTTGCTTTTTCTTCTACAATTGATATAAGCTTCTGGTGTCCCATATGGACACCATCAAATTTGCCAAGCGTAACTGCTGAATCTTTGTCAAGTGTAAAATCCTCTGTGCCATGAATATACTTCATCCGAGCCACCTCACATTTCATCATGCTCACCACTGTAAAATATTTTTTCAGGTACAAGCATAGAATCAATGTATTCATAAATTCCTATAAAAATACCATTTTCATCATATATACGATATTTTTGTTCTGCCTGTTGTGTTAGTGTACGCTCAATTTCACGTACTGCATCAACCGGCAGCTTATTACCGTTATACAGCAGTTTATTATATTCTGAATCAACTGAAAGTTTTGGATAATCAAACACATCATCAGCTGCAATTATATATTCTCCAAGTTCACCTTTTAGTAAAAGTGCCGAAATCTGATTTAATGTAAGACTGTCATCAATTTCAAACTGTCCGACTCTTGTCCTTTTAAGACTTAGCATGCATGCACCGCAGCCCAGTTTTTTTCCAATGTCATCAATAAGAGTTCTTATATATGTTCCTTTTGAACATGCAACTGTAAATGTGACTGTCTTTTCATCATCACTCAGATTCATTTCATTAATCTTTATAAATCCGATATCAACATGACGCGATTTTCTTTCAACTTCAATTCCCTGTCTGGCAAGCTCATAAAGTTTCTTGCCATTATGCTTTAATGCCGAATACATAGGTGGAACCTGTTCATATCCTCCGACAAATGATATAATCACGTCAATAATTTTTCTCTCATCAGCATTTACTTCACTGACAGATAAAACAGAGCCTGATATGTCCTGAGTATCTGTTGTTTTTCCAAGCAGCATAACCGCCTCATAAGTTTTTCCCCAATCGGTAATCATGCCGCATAATTTTGTTGCTTTCCCAAGACACACAGGCAGAACTCCCTGTGCATCCGGGTCAAGCGTACCTGTATGACCGATTTTTTTCATATGAAGAATGCCACGCAGTTTTGCAACTACATCATGTGATGTAAAACCAGGCTCCTTATATACGTTTATAATACCGTCCATAAATCCCCTTTATATGCTAATTCACATTGCATTGTACTGCTTTTCAATCAATTCGCCTATACTGTTTATTATCTGGTATACCGAACCTTTTGCAGTATATCCGGCAGCACGCACATGTCCGCCGCCGCCAAACTGTGTTGCAATTGCTGCAACATCGATTTTTTTCTTTGAGCGAAGACTTACTTTATATTCTTCTTCACCTGTCTGATAAAGGAATATCGCAACCTCAACACCATCTGTAAGACGAAGCTGTTCAACTATGCCTCCAAGTTCTCTGCCTGTAACGCCATAAAATTCCATCTCATCCATTGTGACAGTAGTAAATATACATTTTCCATCATAAAACAATACACTTTCAAGAAGTGCCCTTCCAAGAATCTGATTCTGGACATATGTTTTCTTGTAAAATGTATTATCTATAATATCGGAATAATCAATTCCTTTTTCCATCATCTCGCCGGCAATTTCCATTGTCTTCTTTGATGTACAGCTGTATTTAAATACACCTGTATCATGAATAATTCCTGTATAAATACATTCTGCCACATCACGGCTGATTTTATCAGCATCCATAGTACCATATAAAACTTCACATGCTGAACTTGCCTGTGGTTCAATTTTACTCAAATCTGTAAATCCTGTATTGCTGACATGGTGGTCAATGCACACTGTCTTGGATGCATTGTTAAAACAGCTTATAAATGGTTCTATTCTGTCAAGACTGCTGCAGTCAAGGACAAAAAACACATCATATTTCTTATCTTCAGGTGTATTTTTTATTTTGTCAATATTTTTAAGATAGTAAAACTCACTGCCCGGCTGTTCGAGATATAAATCAACATCTGTTTCAGGCATATTCTCCACAATGTAATTATATAATGCAAGAACAGAGCCCGTGCAGTCACCATCAGGTCTTATATGACCTGTAATTCCGACACTTTTAACATCTTTTAAAATATCACTTAATATCATAAGTCACCATTCTCTCTGTCATTTTCTCTGTCTTTTTTAGTAACCTCGTCTATCAGCTTAGACATATTTACTCCGTATTCAATTGACTGATCCAGTATAAATGTAATCTCAGGAGTATTTCTCAAATTAATATTTTTTGCGAGCTGTCTTCTGATATAGCCCTCAGCACTTTTAAGACCTTTTATTGTATCCTGCTGTGAAATCTCATCCCCCAGCACACTGATATATGCTTTGCATGTTTTTAAATCAGGAGCAACTTCAACCGCGACAACTGATGTCATCGGGTTGATTCTTGGGTCCTTAATTTCACTGCGTATAATATTGCTTAATTCTTTCAAAACCTCGCCGTTAATGCGGGTATTTTTCACGCTGTTTTTACGCATAAACTCTCTAACTCCTATCTTGGAACTTCAACCATGATATATGCTTCTAACTTATCACCTTCCTGAATGTCATTGAAGTTTTCTAATACAATACCACATTCAGTACCTGCCTTAACCTCTTTTACTTCATCCTTAAAATGTTTAAGTGATGCAAGAGGTCCTTCATAAATCTGCTCTTTATCTCTTGTGAGACGTACTTTTGAATCCCTTGTAACACGGCCTTCTGTAACGAGACATCCGGCGATATTACCTATTCCTGAAGCCTTGAATATCTGACGGATTTCAACCTGACCAATTACTTTTTCTTCATAAATCGGTTCAAGCATACCCTTTAATGCAGCTTCTACATCTTCAATAGCATTGTAGATTACAGTATAAAGTCTCATATCGACTTTTTCTCTTTCAGCAACGATTCTGGCCTGATTATCAGGTTTTACATTAAATCCGATAATAATTGCATTTGAAGCTGATGCAAGAACAACATCGGATTCGTTGATATTACCGACACCGCCATGGATTACCTTAACTACAACTTCATCATTTGAAAGCTTAACAAGACTCTGCTTAACAGCTTCAACTGAACCCTGTACATCAGCCTTGATAATAAGACCAAGCTCTTTTACATTACCTGCCTGAATCTGCTCAAATAATGCATCAAGTGAAACTTTATGCTTTGTATCGTCAAGAAGCTTCTTCTTGCCTTCACTTATAAATGTCTCTGCAACATTTCTTGCCTCTTTATCGCTATCCATAGCCATAATTATTTCACCTGCATTAGGCACATCATTAAGACCAAGAATCTCAACAGGAGTTGAAGGACCAGCTTCTTTGACACGGCGTCCCTTATCATCAATCATAGCTCTGATTTTACCATAACTTGCACCTGCTGCCACATTATCGCCTACATGAAGAGTACCTTTCTGTACAAGAATTGTTGCCACAGGGCCACGGCCTCTGTCAAGCTCTGCCTCGATAACAATACCTCTTGCATTTCTGTCAGGATTAGCTTTAAGCTCATGCACCTCTGCTGTAAGAAGAATCATCTCGAGAAGTTCATCAATACCTTCCTTAGTATGTGCTGATACAGGTACAAATATTGTAGAACCGCCCCAGTCTTCTGCAATAAGACCGTATTCTGTAAGTTCCTGCTTAACTTTTTCAACATTTGCATTAGGCTTATCAATCTTATTTACTGCTACGATAATTTCAACATCAGCTGCCTTTGCATGGTTAATAGCCTCTATTGTCTGTGGCATAACACCATCATCTGCTGCTACTACAAGAATAGCAATATCTGTTGCCTGTGCACCACGCATTCTCATAGCTGTAAATGCCTCATGACCAGGTGTATCAAGAAATGTTATTGACTGACCGTTTACATCTACAGTATAAGCACCGATTTTCTGTGTGATACCACCGAATTCTTTATCTGTAACATGTGTCTCACGGATTGCATCAAGAAGAGATGTCTTACCATGGTCGACATGACCCATTACACATACAACAGGTGGTCTTGGAACCATCTTTTCTTCCGGTTCCTCATCCTCTTTGAGGAGTTCTGCAATCACATCGACCTTAACTTCATGCTCACAGATACAGTTAAATTCAAGTGCAATTTCCTCAGCTGTATCATAATCAATCTCCTGATTGATAGTTACAACTTTGCCCTGCATAAATAATTTCTTTACAACTACTGAAGGCTGTACTTTCATCTTATCTGCAAGTTCCTTGATTGTGAGGCTGTCCGGAAGAACAAGCTGTTTGATTGTATCTTCTTCTTTTTCTTCTTTCTTGACATTCTTCTTTAACTGGCTGTTTGCAAATTTAAGATTTTCTTTAACTTCCACATCTTTCTTGCGGTCATTTTTATGATTATCTTTTCTTGAATCAGGTCTTCTTGAATCAGGCTTTGTCTCAAAAAGGAAATCATCCTTAGGTGCCGAATCTCTTCTGTCATTTCTTCTGCCCTGATTTGAAAATCCACCCTGACGGTTATTATTTCTGTCACCATTCTGGTTTGAACGGTTATCATTATTACGGAAGCCTCTGTTATCCCCGTTTCTGTCACCACGGTTATCATTATTACGGAAACCTCTGTTGTCTCCGTTTCTATTATCTGTGTTTCTGTCGCCACGGTTGTCATTATTACGGAAATTTCTGTTATTTCCGTTTCTGTCACCATTCTGGTTTGGACGTCCGTCATTATTACGGAAATTCCTGTTATTTCCGTTTCTGTCACCACGGTTGTCATTATTACGGAAATTCCTGTTATTTCCGTTTCTGTCGCCACGGTTATCATTATTACGGAAACCTCTGTTGTCTCCATTTCTGTCACCATTCTGGTTTGGACGGTTATCATTACGTGAATTTCTATTGTCTGAATTACCATTCTTCGGTGCATTGCCACGGTTTGCACCAGAATTATCATTCTTTACATTCTTATTATCTTTTCCACCCTTAGAACTGTTCTGTGGAAAATACAGCTCAGAAACATGTGACTTCTTATCTGCTGTATCCTTTACAGGTTCTTTTGTTATATCTTTCTTTGGTGTATTGTTTTCTGTCATCTTTGCCTCATTTGCCTTTTCATTCTTTGGTTTTGATGCATTGCCTGCCGCACCACTCTTATGTCCGAACTTTCCACGGACTTTTGCAACTTCATCATCATTAAGACCACTCATTGTCTTATATGTTTTATTATTGTTGTCAAGCAAATCCGCAATATCTTTTGTCGTTATATTTAATTCCTTTGCCAACTCATAAACTCTCATATTAGCCATTTAACCTCTTTTCCGAATAACACAATGTTCTTAATTTAACATCTGCATTATTCCATACCAATTTCCAAGTGTTTTTGTATCTGCTTTCCAAAACCTTCATCCAAAACTGCCAGTGATGCACGAAACTCTTTTCCAATTGCATGACCAAGTGAAACTTTATCACTGTAAAATGCAATTGGAACTTTATAGAAAGTGCACATATCTGAAAACATTTTCTTTGTATTGTCTGAAGCATCTGATGCAACTACGACAAGAAATGCCTTTTTAGATTTCACTGCCTTTTCAGTTGAAAATTCACCGCTGGCAACTTTTCCCGCACGCTGTGCCAGTCCCAGCATCAGCAATGTTTTATCCTGCTTCAATATTCTCAAATACTCCTTTCAAATTATCATACACTTCCTTATCAACAGGCATTTTAAAAGAACGCTCAAGACCTTTATTTTCTATCGCTTTCTTTAAACATTGTGCATTAGGACATATATATGCACCTCTGCCATTTTTCTTGCCTGTATCATCAATTATAATTCCTTCATCTGTCTTTAAAATGCGTATAAGTTCTTTCTTATTCTTCATCATACGACAGCCGACACATTGTCTTTGTGGAATTTTCTTTGTTGTGCCCAATTTCATCACTCCCGGTTTTAAAGATTATGTCTATATTATTCGTTCACTTCGTCAGCATCAGTCTCAGCCTGTGTATCTGTATCTTCTGAAAATACAAGCATATCATCATCTATATCTGTCTCATCATCTGATTCTGGCTTTGCACTATCTTCAATCTGTGATTCGCTCTTGATATCAATGCCATAGCCTGTAAGCTTTGCTGCAAGTCTTACATTCTGTCCGGCCTTGCCGATTGCAAGCGAAAGCTGCTGATCTGAAACAACAACTGTAGCCTTCTTGCCATTTTCATCATCACATGCTGATATAGATACAACTTTTGCAGGACTTAAAGCATTAACGATATACTGTGCAGGATTCTCATCCCATTCAATAATATCAATCTGCTCGTTGCCGAGTTCGTTTACAATAGCCTTAACTCTTGCACCGTTAATACCTACACATGCACCTACAGGATCAACATTAGGAACTTCTGCCTTAACAGAAATCTTTGTTCTTGAGCCTTCTTCTCTTGCGATGCTTACAATCTTAACAACACCGTCTTTAATCTCTGCAACTTCTTCCTCAAAAAGTCTCTTTACAAGGTAAGGTGTCTTTCTTGAAACACGTATTACGAGCGGACCAGACTTTTCTTTGTCAGCCTTAGGGTCGTTATTGTTATTCTTATTACCATTAGAAACTTCAAGAACATAAAGTTTGATTCTGTCTCCTCTCTGGTAATTCTCACCTTTAACACATTCATTTTTCTTTAATGTTGTCTGTGTTCTGCCAATATCAACAAGAATATTTCCCTTATCATCAATTCTCTGAACAATACCTGTTATAATCTCATGTTCTTTTGAATGATATTCATTATAAATAGCATTCTTTTCTTCTTCACGGATTTTCTGAACGATAGTTCCTTTAGCACTCTTAGCAGCTCTTCTTGAAAATTCTTCTGACTTAATCTCAACTCTTAATACATCACCAATCTGGCAGTCAGGCTTAATCTTCTTAGCATCTGCATATGAAATTTCCTTGCCATATACAAACTTTTCAGCTTCTTTCTTGCCGCGGTTTTCTTCCATCTCTTCCGCCGGTGTAACTGTATCAACAACTGTTCTGTTGGCATAGATATGGAAATCACCTGTAATTCTGTCAAGAACAACTTCGCAGTTTTCAATTGTATTAAACTGGTTCTTAAACTCATCTTTAAGTGACTTCTCAATTGTATCAAGCATAACTTCCTTACTGATACCATTTTCTTTTTCCAACGCATTAAGTGCTGTAATTAATTCTTTACTCATTATTTCCTCCTTGTGCCTCAGGCAAACTTATTCACAAAATGCAAGTCTTATCATGGCAAGATTGCTTCTGTCAAATGTTTTTTGTGTATCATCATCCATCTTTATAGTAACCGTATCCTTGTCGTAAGAATCAAGAACTCCTGTAAATTCCTTACACTTATCAACCGGTTTATAAAGCTTTATGTCTATCAGTTTTCCAACGCTTCTCTTATAATCTTTTTCTTTCTTTAATGGTCTCATAAGTCCCGGCGAACTGACCTCAAAAATATACTGTTCTGAAATATAATCTTCTCTGTCAAGTATCTCGTTAAATGCCCTGCTTATAAGTTCACAGTCATCAACTGTAATTCCACCATCCTTGTCGATGTAAACTCTTAAATACCAGTCACTGCCCTCTTTTACAAATTCGACATCAACCAGTTCAAAATTGTTTGCATCAATTAAAGGCTGAATCAACTGCTCAGTTTTTGCCTCATAGCTTTCGCTTCTGCCCATTCATTCATCACCTGTCTTTCTATTTAGTTGTATGTAGTGTATTTGCTTCTGCCTGTTTTAATTTCAGGACAAAAACGAAAGAGTGGACATAAGCCCACTCTTCCAAAACAAATATACACAATAGCTTATAGGGGAATCGAACCCCTGTTTCCGCCGTGAGAGGGCGGCGTCTTAACCGCTTGACCAATAAGCCGTAGCAATTACTTTCTTATAATACCATATTTTTATAATAATGCAAGCACTTTTTTTGTTTTTTTTGTACTTTTATAAATACAATCAGCCGGCAGTTAAATTTTCATAAAACACCGGCTGATTATATTTTAAATCAAATAATGTATTACATTCTAATTGGTTATATTCTATAAGAAACTGAAAATTGCTGTAAATACACCTGCACTTACAAGTCCCATAATTATTCCTGCCATAAGAACTCCAAGTAAAACAGCTATTACACTCTTCTTAAATCCCATATCAAGGAAACTTGCTGCAAGTGTTCCCGTCCATGCTCCCGTTCCCGGAATAGGAACGCCTACAAAAAGCATAAGTGCTACAAACAGACCGCTGCCGGCCTTTTCCTTTAGCTTTGCACCACCCTTGTGACCTTTTTCAATACAGAAAGTAAAGAACTTACCGATATATTTCTTATCAGCTCCCCACTCAAGGACTTTTCTTGCAAAAAGATATATAACAGGAACCGGAAGCATGTTTCCGATTACACTTATGATATATGACTGAAGAAGAGGCAGCTGGAATCCCTGTGATATAGGAATCGCACCTCTTAATTCAACAAGAGGAACCATTGAAACAAAAAAAACTATAAGATATTTTTTTAACATATAAAAATATTTACTCCCTTCAAAAACGTTTTTTCAAACGATAACATATTAACTAAAAAAAATATAAAAAGCAATAGTTCTTTTCAATATATTACACATTTTCTTATTTTAGAAATCGAAAAGTGACAACTGATTGCTGTCCGCCATACTCCCCAGTAGTCCCAAATCATTTAACTTATCTATTACCGTCTGTCCGACTTTTGCTCTTGCCCTCAAATCATCTTTTGAAAGAAATTCCCCGGCTCTTGCTGCAATCTCAATTCCTTCCCCGGCAACTTCACCAACCTTGTCTATGACTTTAAACGACGGCATAATCTTTCCATCGATAATCTGAAAACTTCTCGCCTTTGCCTTATATATGTCAATCGGTATGAAATCGTAGCCTCTTGCATACATTTCCTGGACAATTCTCATATCTTTTAACTCATCTTCCTCGGTATTTGTTATCGTTCCGAGCGATTTCTTATTTTTATAATCATCTATAAAATATTCCAGCTTATCGCGTCCCATTGCCATTTTTTCGTAATCAAACGCATTGGCTCTGATACTGAAATATGCACAGTAATAGGCAAGCGGATAGAACACCTTGCAGTATGCGACACGCCATGCCATCATAACATAGGCAGCAGCATGTGCCTTAGGGAACATATATTTAATCTTTTTACATGACCATATATACCAGTCAGGAACATCATGCTCACGCATTATAGTCTCCTGCTCCTCTGTAAGACCTTTACCCTTACGGACTTTTTCCATTATTGTAAATGCCGTCTCACTCTCAATGCCTTTCTGAATAAGATAAATCATAATATCATCTCTTGTACAGATTGCCGTTGAAATTGTAGCTTTTCCTTCCTTTAAGAGCACCTGTGCATTTCCAAGCCACACGTCTGTACCATGTGAAAGCCCTGCAATACGAACCAGATCAGAAAAATACTGTGGTTTCGTATCGATAAGCATCTGCATGGCAAAATCAGTACCAAATTCCGGAATTCCCAATGCACCAAGCTTACAGCCGCCTATATCAGCAGGCGTTATTCCAAGTGCACTTGTATCTTTAAAAAGTGACATTACCTCTTTTGAGTCTAGCGGAATTTCAAGCGGGTCAATTCCCGTCAAATCCTGTAACATCCTAATCATTGTAGGGTCGAGATGTCCAAGAATATCAAGCTTTAACAGGTTATGGTCGATACTGTGGTAATCGAAATGTGTCGTTACAATACTTGTTGTACAGTCGTTTGCAGGGTGCTGTACTGGCGTAAACGAGTGAATTTCGTCACCGATAGGCAGAACTACAATTCCTCCCGGGTGCTGTCCTGTTGTTCTTCGTATATCCACGCAGCCCTCGGCAATACGCTCTATTTCACATCTTCTTTTTACGATTGGCCTGCCCTCTTTTTCGGATTTATCCTTAAAATAGTTAAAAACATATCCGTATGCAGTTTTTTCGGCAACCGTACCGATTGTTCCCGCTTTAAATGTCTGCCCTTTTCCAAAAATAACCTCGGTAAACGAATGTGCCTTACTCTGGTATTCATTGGAAAAGTTAAGGTCGATATCAGGCTCTTTATTCCCTTTGAATCCAAGGAATGTCTCAAACGGAATGTCAAAGCCCATTTTGTTAAGTTTGTGTCCGCATCTCGGACATATTTTATCAGGCATATCACAGCCAGCACCGCCAGCAAATTTCTTAACGTCTTCCGAATCAAATTCGTTATAGTAGCATTTTGGGCACAGATAATGAGGACTTAACGGATTTACTTCCGTGATACCGGCCATCGTAGCCGCAAATGATGAACCAACAGAACCTCTCGAGCCAACAAGATATCCGTCATCATTTGATTTCCATACAAGCTTCTGTGCAATTATATACATAACAGAATATCCATTACTGATAATTGAATTAAGCTCTCTGTCAAGACGCTCTCTTACTATTTCAGGCAGAGGGTTGCCGTAAAGCTCCAACGCCCTGTTTTCACATATCGTTCTTAACATCTGGTCAGAATTTTCAATTACCGGAGGTCTTTTATCAGGACGAACCGGAATTATATCTTCACACATATTAAGAATTTTATTTGTATTTTCAACAACAATTTCGTATGCCTTGTCGCTTCCGAGATAATCAAACTCATGCAGCATCTCTTCTGTTGTATGAAGATAAAGCGGAGCCTGGTTGTCTGCGTCATCAAAGCCCTTGCCAGCCATAATTATACGCCTGTAAATTTCATCTTCCGGATTAAGAAAATGCACATCACATGTAGCCACAACCGGTTTTGAGAACTTCTCACCGAGTGCAATTATTCTTCTGTTTAAATCTCTTAAATCTTCTTCATTTTTTACATAATAATCATCTTTTTCTATCATAAAACGGTTATTGCCAATAGGCTGTACTTCAAGATAGTCATAAAACGATACTATTCTTGCAATCTCAGCCTCGGAACGGCCGTTTACCATAGCTCGGAAAAGTTCTCCAGCCTCACATGCACTTCCTATAATAAGTCCTTCCCTGTATTTGTTTACAAGGCTTTTGGGAATCTTAGGAAAACGGCTGAAATACTGAAGATGCGATGCCGAAATAAGCCTGTAAAGATTTATTCTTCCCTGCTCGCTTGATGCAAGAATTATACAGTGATACTGATGAAGCTTTTTTATCGCCTCATCATCTAGTTTTCCTGCCTCATTTAACTTATCCAAGTCAAATATATCTCTTTCTTCAAGCATTTTTACCATTTTGAGGTAAATATATGCCGTAGCCTGTGCATCGTCTACAGCCCTGTGGTGGTTTTCAAGCGATACGGCAAGGTGCTTACAAAGCGTATCCAGCTTGTAATTATGAAGGTTAGGTATAACAAACTGTGCCAGAAGCACCGTATCCATTATTGTAGGGTCATATTTTATTCCAAGTCTTTCAGCGTTATTTATTATAAAGCTTGTATCAAACCCTGCATTGTGTGCAACCATGACGGCATCTCCGCAGAATTCAAGAAATTCAGGAAGAATCTTTTCTATCGGTTCCGCTTCCATAACCATGGAATCGTTAATTCCCGTAAGTTTTTCTATTCTGAAAGGAATCGGAATCTTAGGATTTACAAATTTGCTGAAATTATCTACAATCTCACCATTTTTTATCTTTATGGCACCTATCTCGATAATTCTGTCAACTTCTGCCGAAAATCCCGTAGTCTCCAGGTCAAATACAACAAACGTATCATTGAAATTCTGCCCCATTGAATTAATTACAATCTGACGCGTATCATCTACAAGATAAGCTTCCACACCATATATTATCTTAAAATCAAGCTCTTCGCCCTTTTTCTTGTATTTGCCTTTCAAGTCTTCCATAGTGTGATAAGCATCCGTAAACGCCTGTACAACACCGTGGTCCGTAATTGCAATTCCTTTGTGTCCCCAGCGGATTGCCTGTTTTATAATATCGGAAACAGATGAAACGCCATCCATGTCGCTCATTTTCGTATGGCAATGAAGCTCCACTCTTTTGTGAAGCGACAAATCGTTTCTCACTTCGCGGTTATCCTGCGATTTTCTGATACCCCACACGCTCGTAATTGAGATTTCCTGGTCATATCTGTCAAGTGCCGCAACACCCTTGACTTTTATAAAGTTTCCTTTTTTTATGTACTCTTTGACTTCAGGAAGCTGTGCATTTGCAATAAACATTTTAACGGTTATCGTATCCGTAAAATCAGTCAGGTCAAACATGAGAATTGTTCTTTCATTTCTTATTTCACGCTCGTCAACCTTTCTTATCATTCCCGCGATAACAATCTCGCCTAGTGCTGAATCCACCTGCTCTATAGGCATAGGTTCCTCGTCAAAATCTCTTCCATATAAAACATCCGGATTTGACGGCTTCTTTTTGTAATACTCGTTCTGGCTTCCCTTTTGTCCAAACTGGGTTCTGTTTTTGTCTCCAAACGATGATTGACGTGAATTCTCCTGTACTACACCATCATTTGACTTTGTACCTGATGATGCAGCATTTTCCGATTTTGAGCTTGTTGACGTTCCCTTTGAAAATGCTGTTTTTGAAGAATCCTCATTCACTCCGTCGCCCGCTGCCTGTGCCGCCCTCATATTCTTTTCAATCTGTGCGACACGCAGATTCAACTTATGCTCATTTTCAAGCTCGTAGTGACTTCCCTCTTTTTTTGCATATTTATATATAACATCAATTTCAAACCCAAAACGGTTCAAAAATATTTTTTTGAAATAATCCGCAAGCGTATCGGCATATGTCCTTGACAAAAATCCGTCCTCAAGAGTAAGCACAAGGCAGTGTTCCCCATCAAATTCCCATTGTGAATTTTTCAACAGATTATATTCGAGAGTCCAATATTTCTCAAGTTCAAATAATATGCTGTCATAATATATTTCCATAATTTTGACAGGTGTGTACTGTTTTGAAAGTCTGTATCTGTCAATTATACGCACATCCATATTTTTCATGCGGAATATCTGCTTTTTCAAAGCGTCCTCCGCCTTGTATATTACCTGCTTGCTTATAAGCCGTTCACTGCTTAAATAGACACGTGCCAGAGAATTGGTAGATGTCTTTGATACACGGGTAACTTCCGTATCAGTAAGATAAACTCCTATTTCCTCCGGCACTTTAAGTGTATTAAACACTTCAAAAAATTTATTCAACTAAATAACACTCCTCTAAAGCATTTACATTAAAACATTCATATTTCTTTTAGTCATTCCAATGGTCAAGCTCATACTTTAATGTGTCAAGCAGCTCATTTTCAGCTACTTTACGCACAACTTCACCATGTTTAATAAGAACGCCACAACCGTCTCCGCCTGCAATTCCAAGATCTGCTTCTTTAGCCTCTCCCGGACCGTTTACAACACATCCCATAACAGCAAGTTTTAAATCAAGGTCATATCCTGCTGCCAGCTTTTCAACTCTTCCGGCAAGGTCGATAAGATTAATCTTTGTTCGCCCGCATGTAGGGCATGAAACAACTTCAATTCCGCCTTTTCTCAACCCAAGTGTTCTTAATATAAGCTTTGCAGCTTCAATCTCTTTTACCGGGTCGTCTGTTAATGACACTCTTATTGTATCACCAATACCCTGATTAAGAATAAGTCCTAATCCTATCGCTGATTTGATACTTCCGGAAAATACTGTGCCTGACTCTGTTATTCCAACATGAAGCGGGTGATTTGTCTTATCTGCAATAAGCTCATGTGCTTTTACGCACATCAAAACATCCGATGATTTGATACTTATAACAAGATTATCATATCCCAAATCTTCAATTATCTTAACTTTATCAAGTGCACTCTCAACGAGACCTTCGGCTGTAACACCATTATATTTTTCAATAAGGTCTTTTTCAAGAGAGCCGCTGTTTACACCGACACGAATAGGAATGTTTCTTTCTTTTGCAGCATCTACGACCGCCTTGATTCTGTCTGTACTTCCTATATTTCCGGGATTGATTCTGATTTTATCGGCACCGTTTTCAATCGCCGCGATTGCCATTCTGTAATCAAAATGAATATCGGCAACAAGCGGAATATGGATATATCTTTTTATCTCGCGTATCGCATCTGCCGCCTCCTGCGTCGGAACCGTGCATCTTACTATGTCACAGCCTGCCTCTTCAAGAGCAAGAATCTGCTTTACCGTCTCTTTTACATTTTCAGTTCTTGTATTTGTCATGGACTGGATTGCAATTTTATTTCCGCCTCCGATTACACAGTTACCGATTTTTACCGTTTTCGTATTATCTCTGTACATAAAAACTCCGTTTCCGGACAGTTATGATACCTTTGTGACAAACATACTGCCCTGTCAATACATTCTAAAACAAATATTTTAAAACAAATTAACTATATCTTTAAACATTATATAGACCATAAGAAGCATAAGAAGAACCATTCCGACAAAATGAACCATTCCCTCACGCTCTTTCTTTACAGGTTTTCCTCTAACCACTTCAATAAACATAAAAAGAAGTCTTCCGCCGTCAAGTGCCGGTAAAGGAAGGAGATTCATAACTCCAAGGTTAGCACTTAACATTACAATATACTGGAATATGTTAAGACACACATACCATGCCCCATCCGGCTTACTCTGTTCAACAACAGTATTAACTGAATCCACAACGCCCACCGGTCCTGATAAATCATTAATTCCAAGTTTACCTGTAAACATCATTCCGACACTTTTTACAACTGTTTCTATCCAGTATCCTACTTCTTTAAACGAGCAGAGTATTGTCTGTGCAGGGCTGACTTTTACACGATATCCATAGCTGTCAAAACCTGTATAGTATTCTTCGCTTTCAACGAGTGTTGGCGTAACTTTTAATGTAACATCCTGACCGTCGCGTTTTACTACCATCTCAATCTCTTTTCCGCCTGAATTATTAATTATCTGCGGAATTTTATTGTCCTCCGTAGGCTTTACTCCATCAACTGAAACTATCACATCGCCTTTTTCAATTCCGGCTTTTGAAGCTGCCGAATTATCACTTACTGAGGCAACAAGTGTGTTGTCGCTAATAGTAATACCAAGTCTGTATACACTCAGTTTTCTGTACTCGGGTGTAACTGTTGTCGTATATTTCTGACCATCACGCTTATATGTTATATTCATTGTATCAGATGCATGATATGCCTGATAAAATGCATATTCCTTTGAAAATGCAATGCCGTTATTGTTAATTTTTGTTATCTCATCACCAACTTGAAGTCCCGCAGCTGCCGCCGGTGAACTATCCTCTACAACATCAACAGTACATGGATCTGTACCGACACTTCCAATTATAATAACAGCGAACACAAATGCAAGAAGAAAGTTAAATACAGGTCCGGCAGCTATTATTGCAATTCTTGACCACACTGTTTTAGCTGCAAATGCTTTGTCTGCATCATAATTTTTTAAAAGTTCTTCTCTTCTTTCTTTTGCAGGCAAATCATCTGAATCTTCATCTTCTCCATTTTCATCTTCACTGCCATCATCAGACTGTGTAAGCATATCGTCTCCAAGCATTATACATGCACCACCAAATGGTATAAGCTTCAGACAGTATTCAGTATCTCCCTTTTTTATTCCGAAAAGCTTAGGTCCGAAGCCTATTGAAAACTCAACTACAGCGACTCCATTAGCCTTTGCGACTATAAAATGTCCAAATTCATGAATAAGGACAATAAGTCCAATCATGATAATTGCTATGATTATATTTAAAATCAAATCACCACCTGCTTTCAATCATTTCATATACAGTCTTTTCAGTCTCAAGAATCTGTTCAACTGTAGGATTGTCGATATACTTAATATTTTCCATGGCATACTCTATTATGTCATATATATCAAGATATTTTATCTTTTCGTCCAGAAATCTGCTTACTGCAAGCTCGTTGGCTGCATTCATTGCTGTAGGAATATTGCCGCCTCTTTCTGCTGCATTATATGCAAATTTAAGTCCCTTAAATGTTTCCATATCAGGTTTTTCAAATGTAATCTGTGCAAGTTCATAAAAATCAAGTCTTTTAGTATCGAGTATTCGTCTCTCAGGGTAATATAATGCATATTGAATAGGAAGACGCATATCAGGACTTCCAAGCTGGGCCATTACACCACCATCAACAAACTGCACCATAGAATGAATTATGCTCTGTGGCTGGACTATAACCTGTACTTTATCAACAGGAACACCAAAAAGCCACTGTGCCTCTATAACTTCAAGTCCTTTGTTTACCATTGTAGATGAATCTATTGTGATTTTTCTTCCCATAGCCCAGTTTGGGTGTTTTAATGCATCGGCAAGTGTAACATTTTCAAGTTCTTTTCTTGTCTTTCCCCTGAAAGGACCGCCTGATGCAGTAAGAAGAATTTTATCAATCTGTCCCCTGTTTTCACCGTTAAGGCACTGGAATATTGCTGAATGTTCACTGTCTACAGGATAAATTGATACATTTTTTTCTTTTGCAAGATTAATGATGATATGACCGGCTGTAACAAGTGTCTCCTTATTTGCCAGTGCAATATCTTTATGTGCACTAATTGCCGCTATTGTAGGTTCTATTCCCATCATGCCCACAACCGCAGTCACTACAATGTCAGCTTCATCTATTGTAGCTGCCTCAATAAGTCCTTCCATGCCATATACAATCTTAACGTCCATATCGGAAAGGAGAACTTTCAGCTCTTTTGCCTTTTCCTGTGTTCCAACGCTTACAAGCTGCGGCTTAAATTCTCTGGTCTGCTCAGCTAATTCTTTTACTCTTGTGCCTGCAGCGAGAGCCACAACTTTTATATCATTATTTTTTCTTATAACATCTAATGTCTGTGTTCCTATTGAACCTGTTGAACCTAATAAAGATACACTTTTCATAATTATTCAAGCCTTTCTTACATTATGTGACTGATAAGGTAAACAGCCCAATATACAGCCGGAGCCGTGAATATCACACTGTCAAACCTGTCCATGATTCCGCCGTGTCCCGGAATAAGTTTTCCATAATCTTTTATATCATAATTTCTCTTGATTGCAGATGCAGCCAGATCTCCGATTATAGATAACAACGCTCCTATAAAACTTGCTATTGCAAATGTCCATACAGGATGCACAAATATGCCGGACATTCTTCCGCTTATTATAAATCCATAGATTATGCCCAGTAAAGTTGCACCTGTCACACCGCCAACTGCTCCTTCAACTGATTTTTTCGGAGAAAGCTTAGGTGCCATCTTATGTTTACCAAAAAGAACACCTGTAAAATATGCAAATGTGTCATTGCCCCATGATGATACAAATACAAGCCATACTATATATTTGCCGTCTCCTGCAACTCTAACTTTATATATATATGAAAGCATTACTGCAACGTAAAATATTCCTGTAAAGACAAGCATTGCATCCTGCGATTTGTATTTTGGAAATGTTATGACATATATTGTCATGATTGCCATAAGTCCAAATACAAAAACAAGCGTTTCAAGCTGCCATTTTCCAAGCCATACGCACACATAATATGCCACAGCTACAACATAGCCACAGATTCCAAGCAGCTTTTCATGTATACCGGCTGCCCTGTATAATTCATACATTCCGACAAGCGATATAAATGCACATAAAAGAAACAGATACCAGCTTCCTACATAAAGCGATGAAGCTGCAATTATTGCAAGAAATATTCCGCTTATAATTCTAGTTTTCACTTAGCATCCTCCTTAACGCCGCCAAAACGTCGTTCTCTTTTATTATATTTCTCAAATGCCTTTATAAGCTCTTCTTTGTTAAAATCAGGCCAGTATGTATCAGTAAAATAAAACTCCGTATATGCCAGCTGCCACGGAAGATAATTGGATAATCTCTGCTCACCGCTTGTTCTTATAAGAAGATCCGGGTCCGGAAGCTCCCGTGTATCAAGATTATCTGTAATAGTCTGTTCAGTAATATCATCCGGATTGATTTTTCCGGCCTTTACATCAGCTGCTATCTTTTTGACAGCTCTTGTAATCTCATCTCTTCCGCCATAATTAATAGCTATTGTAAAATTAAGTCCTGTATTATTCTTTGTCTTTTCTTCAAGATTTTCAATACTCTGTACTATATCAGGACTGAGTTCTTCTTTTCTTCCTATAACACGGCATCTTACATTATTCTTCATTGACTTTTTAACACAGTCTTTAAGATACCACCTCAAAATTCCCATAAGAGTTGAAACTTCTTCTTGTGAACGCTTCCAGTTTTCTGTTGAAAATGCATATACTGTAAAATACTTAACGCCAAGATCATCAACAATATTAAGCATATCTTCAACAACCTGGCTTCCTACTTTATGTCCATAAGTTCTGGGCATTTTTCTCTGTTTTGCCCAACGGCCGTTACCATCAAGAATAACAGCAACATGACCAGGTATTTTAAGTCCAAGTTCTTCATTAAAAAAATCCATGAATCCTCCTTGTTTTTGCGAAGCAAAAATCCGAGTCCTTTGACGAGGAGAGGATTTGCCTCCTTGTTTTTGCGAAGCAAAAATGCGACTGCCCTCGCAGGAGCAGAGAATTTGCCTCCTTGTTTTTTCTAAAGAAAATCCGCAGGAGCCGGCACAACCTGCTAAAAGCTACCGGAATCCCACGGATTCACATATAAAAATTATACTGTAAGAATTTCTTTTGTTTTTTCTTCAACTGTTGCATCTATAATGCCAACATACTTATCTGTAAGCTTCTGAATATCATCTTCTGTTCCTTTAAGTTCATCATCTGATATTTCTCCTGCTTTATTCTGCTTCTTAAATAAATCATTCGCATCGCGTCTTACATTTCTGATTGCAACTTTGGCATTATCGCCTTTTTTCTTAACTTCTTTTGCAAGTTCCTTACGTCTGTCTTCTGTAAGTTCAGGGAAAATAAGTCTTATAACCTTGCCATCATTATTAGGTGTAATTCCAAGATCTGATACTAAAATTGCCTTTTCAATCTCTTTGATAAGACTGCTCTCCCATGGCTGAATCTGAATCATTCTTGCCTCAGGAACTGATATATTGGCAACCTGCTGAAGTGATGTTGGTGTGCCATAATAATCAACTTTAATCTTATCAAGAATATGCGGATTAGCTCTTCCGGCTCTTATTGTAACATAATCTTCCTTTAATGCATCTACTGTTTTGCTCATCTTATTTTCAAATTCTTTAATATCGCTCATTATCTCATCTCCATTTAATTTTATTTTATTTTTATTTAATCCACTGTTACTACAGTACCATTAAATTTACCTGTCATGGCATTAAGAATGCTGTCTTTTTCATTAAGACCGAATATCATTAGCGGCATCTTATTTTCCATGCACATAACTGAAGCTGTCATATCGATAACTCCAAGTTTTTTATCAACAACCTCCTGAATAGGAAGTGTGTCATACTTCTTAGCTGCCGGGTTAATCTTAGGATCGCTGTCATACACACCATCTATTGCTTTTGCAAGAAGAATTGCATCTGCATCAAGCTCAATCGCACGAAGAACAATTCCTGTATCTGTTGAAAAATAAGGATGACCTGTTCCACCAGCAAAAAAAACTACCATGCCTTTTTCAAAATACTTATTTGCTCTGTCTTTTGAAAACAACTTAGTCATGCTGCCACATTCAAATGGTGTAAGAATATTTGTCTTAATTCCACATGATCTAAATATTTCAGAAACATATATACAATTCATAATTGTCGCAAGCATACCAATCTGGTCTGCTTTTGTCCTGTCAATATTATCATTAGAACGACCACGCCAGTAATTACCGCCTCCGATAACAACACCAACATCTATTCCTTTTTCAACTATCTTTTTAACCTGACGGGCAATATCTTCAATCAGAGCATCATCATATCCTGATTTTGCTTCTCCTGAAAGTGCCTCTCCGCTAAGTTTAAGTATAACTCTTTTAAGTTCCTTCATAACTATCTCCATCTCTGATTATTATTTTTCTAATGTATTTACATACTCATCCTTAATATCTGCACTTGATGACATCTTACCGGCTGCAATATTATCAAGAACATCATCGATATTTCTCTGTTCCGGCTCAGGCTGTGATTCCTTTTCAGCCACTGCCTCCTGCAAATTATCATCAGCAGCTTCTTCTTTTTTTTCAAATATCTGAGCTGTATTTATTTCAGAATAACATTGTGTACATCTTCCGTCAATAGTTGCACCGCTGTTAATCTGTAATGTCTGTGACTTAATATCTCCAATTATCACTGCTGTTGAATCTATAACAACAGGACCTTTCACATCTATATTACCTTTTACTGCCCCTGCAATAAATGTTGATGATGCTGTTATGTCGCCAATAACAACGCAATCCTTTAAAATATCAGCTGCTTTTTCTGATACAATATTTCCTTCAATTCTTGCACCGTCAGCCTTTACATTTCCCGCTTTTGAATTGCCTGTCAATATTCCTGTTATATTAAGAGCACCTGCACATGTAACATCACCTGTAACAGTTCCATATATATCAATTGAACCTGTAGAATCAAGGTTACCACTTACAGTTAAACCTTTTGTTATAACTGCAGTCTCTGCAGTTCCATCTTTCTCATCCTCACTCTTTGGTTCTTCAACGCCTACAGCTTTGCCCATCTCAATCTGTGCCGAAAGCTTTGCAAGTTCAGGATCTACTTTGCCACTCTGTCTGAGAGTATTAACCATCTCTTCATCAGAAGATGAATTTTTTGAAAAATCACTTGCTGTTTCATTTAAGTCTTCTTTGAAATCTTTAAAAAACCCCATCAGAATTTCCTCCTTAGGTTAAATGTATGTATAAGCACATCTTGAAATATTATAACATAATATTGTAAAATTGTGAAAGGTTTATATTCATAAAATATTATAAATATAAATTGCAACCTTTTTTTACAACTTTTTTGCAAATCTTTTTATTTTAATCATATATAAATGCTTTATCATAAAATAACTATTGCAATCCTATACTTTTTAGCTGTAAAATGACACGACAATAAGACTGGCAGCTTCTGTCAGTCTGAAAAAATATATAACTGTATGTATTTTAAATAAGATATCTCATTTCTTCTTTGTAGAGGTCTTTTGAACTTCTGTACCCAAACATTCTTCTTGGATAATTATTCACCCAGTCCTCAACTTCCTGTACTTCTTTATCTGTAATGTTCTCAAAATTAACACCTTTGGGAATCTTACGCCTTATCATCCTGTTTCCGTTTTCGTTGCTGCCACGCTCACATGAACAGTACGGATGACAGTAATAAACAGTTGTCCGTTTCCTGCCGGGATACAAACAGCTGCGTTCAATTCCTTCTACATCAGCAAATTCAGTTCCGTTATCAACAGTTATCGTCTTAAACAGCTTGTAAAACCTATCGCCGTATTCACGTTCAAGCTCGTCAAGAGCCGCAACAACTGATTCTGCCGTTTTGTCCGGCTGTTTCCTTATTATTGTTTTTCTCGTTTTACGTTCAAAGATTGTAAGAAGTGTTGCTTTCTGTTTACCACGCTGTCCTATGACAGAATCCATTTCAACATGTCCGAACTCTAAACGGCTGTCTATTTCTTCAGGACGTTCTTCAATGCTTTTTCCCGCAGAAAGACGTTTCTGTCTGCGGATTTTATTTTTCCTCTTCTTTTTGTTTCTTTTTACAGGCAAATCCTTATTAGTCAGCCTGTTAAAAAATCCTTTGTCAATGCTGTTATAAATTGTCTTTGCACAGACTGATGTTTCAAACACGTCTGTCAGTCCCTGTGCTTTCATTCTTGCAAGTGCTGCTTCCGGGCTTAATCCGTCATCTGCAATTATTGTTTCAATGCACTTTGCAAGTTTTTTGTCTTTTAATATTTTAGGCACAGTGCCTCTTGCGGAAACATATTTATCATGCTTTTCCTGTGCAAGCTCGGCACTGTACCTGTATTCATTACTTAAATCAGGCAACGTATGCTGGTATCTCCCCCTGTTCCACTCGTTGTAAACTGTTTTTAATGAAATTCCCATTGCAGCGGCAACCTCATTTTTAGTCATCTTTAGAGAAAAAAGAGCTTCCAGCTTAATCCTTTTACTATACGTCAGCTGTGTATAGTTTTTCATAATAACACCCCACTTGTTATTTATTAAGCTGTCTTATATTAATTTTATTGTAATACTATATTAGTCATAAGTCAATTATAATTAAATTTACTTTACTTAAAGTATTCCTCATAAAATTCCTTCATGCTCTTATAATCCATTGTGAACATCTGCCTTATGAATATATCAGGCATGTTGTTTTCAATGGCATTGTTTATAAGCTCACGTGCCTTTTCATCAAGGCTGTCAAAATAATTTACTATTCCATCCTCTATTGTATCCGGAATCCTGTTTGTGACGGAATCCGTCACATTTCTTTTTTCCACGGCATTATCCGGCTGTGATGATTTTCTTACTGCAGCATCCATGTTTCTTTTGATTTTTTTCTGAATTTCACGCAGACGCTTTATTTCACTGCTTACTGCAGCTTCCATTGTTTTTTCATCCGCATTTTTGCCGAGCTTATGGTAAATGAACTGTTCATTTGTGAAATCGGCTGTTTTTGCTCCTTCAGGAAGTTCTTCTGTTTCCTTAAAATCATTAAAATCAATTACTTGTTTTGCTTTACTCCTGCTAAGTATTCTTCCTGCACCATGAGGAGCTGAATAATTCCAATCAGGATTACCTTTTCCAATACAGATTAAAGAACCATCTCTCATATTCATAGGGATAATTACTTTTTCTCCATTTTGGGCAGAAATTGAGCCTTTCCGTAAAATCATATTATCTATATCTATATAATTGTGAATAGTATCAAAATTCTCTATAACTGTTAATCTCATATTTTTAATAATGCTATCAGCTATTATCTCTCTGTTTTTCTTTGCATATTTTTGAACTATACTCATATCATGAAGATAATTCTGCATATCATTTCCTTCAAGGCAAGCTAATTCTTTTGGAATTCTCGGTTTATTTTTAATATAATCATTTGCTAATTTTTTTAATGCAGTTTGTATTTCTTTTTGTCTGCCTTGTTTTTTATGTTCTTTCATTAATGATGAATTTTTATCTTTTAAACTTCCTCCATTTTCTTTTTCTTTAAGCCGTTCATATGCTAAATTCTGATAATATTCACATACTTCAATTCCTAAATGTCTGCTTCCTGTATGAATAACTAACCATAAATTTTCTTCATTATCTTTATCACATTCTATAAAATGATTCCCTCCCCCAAGAGTTCCTATAGATTTTAAAGCATTATTTATATTTATAGGAGCAATTATATTATTTAATTCATTAAAATTCTGTTTAATTTCATTATGTATATTACATTCCCTTTGAACATATTTATGGATAATTTCATCTAATTCAGTATAATTTATTTCTTTTTCTTTAAGTTTTATTGCTGACATCCCGCAGCCAATATCACATCCCACCAAATTAGGCACTATTTTATCTTTTATAGTCATAGTTGTTCCTACAACACAACCTTTTCCTGCATGTGTATCAGGCATAATACGAATCTGATTATCTTTCACAAATTCTTGATTAAGTAAATTTATTAATTGACTTATTGTTTCATTATCAATATTATCTGTAAATACCTTTGCACTATTTTATTTTCCTTTTAATTCCATCATATATTTTCTCCTTTTAAGCTCTTTCTTTTCAATTTTCTTTTAAATGTTTTTGGCATATATCCATATCGTTTATATATACGGTATATTCCTGGCTCATCTTCTAATTGTATAAGATTAATTATATTTAATTTACTTTTAAAGAAATTTTTCTTTTTCTTTTTTTTATTTCTCTTTGATATATACTTTGAATTAAAATCAAGGAGTAATAGTTTTTCGTTATATTTATTTCTAGGAATTGCTTTTTTACAAATATTATGCATCTTTTTCCAATTCTTTGTTTTAAATTCATTATATTTTTTATCTTCATATATTAATTGCATATTATATTTTCCTCTCTAAACAAAATATTATTATTTATCTTTATATTTTATAATATATAATTTTTAAAAGCTATATAATAAATAACTATTATTTAATAATTTATAAATTGCAACCTTTATAATTAAATTTACTTTACTTAAAGTATTCCTCATAAAATTCCTTCATGCTCTTATAATCCATTGTGAACATCTGCCTTATGAATATATCAGGCATGTTGTTTTCAATGGCATTGTTTATAAGCTCACGTGCCTTTTCATCAAGGCTGTCAAAATAATTTACTATTCCATCCTCTATTGTATCCGGAATCCTGTTTGTGACGGAATCCGTCACATTTCTTTTTTCCACGGCATTATCCGGCTGTGATGATTTTCTTACTGCAGCATCCATGTTTCTTTTGATTTTTTTCTGAATTTCACGCAGACGCTTTATTTCACTGCTTACTGCAGCTTCCATTGTTTTTTCATCCGCATTTTTGCCGAGCTTATGGTAAATGAACTGTTCATTTGTGAAATCGGCTGTTTTTGCTCCTTCAGGAAGTTCTTCTGCCGTGCATGTATTTTTATCATGTTTTATTGTCACATAATTTCCGGTGTGAGGGTCAATCATTGACTTCTGTTCCGGGACATATCCTTCGTCAGGCGATTCCTTGTTTAATTTCATTGCCTGTTCAAACGGAGACAGTCCGCCTTTTACATGTTCTTCCCACGGAAGTGCCTTTTTATCGTAAACAGGACGCTCATCCTCAACAAATATGATACAGTCTTCTTTTTTCATTCGTTTTACTTCGGCAGGCGTGATAAGCTCACGTCCCTTTTTGCTGTAATTGCCGTTAAACTGGTTTCCGTGTTTTCCATCAGACATAGAATCGAATGTTGCATTTCCCGTAAGTTCAGATATGAATTTATGCGTCTGCAGTGCTCCCTGTCCGGCACCGCCAAAAAACAGAACAGGAATATTATCAAATATAATTTCTGCCTTGTCTCCCGGGTACAGGTCTTTAAGCTGCTGTGCAGACTGCAGTATCGGAATCATGCTTATGTTTCTTGAACGGATTGTGCCAAGCAGTTCAACTGCATTTGCCGGTCTTGCACCGGCATAGAATTCATCAAGCCACATCTCAAGCGGAATCGGCAGTGCACCGTCATTCGTCCTGAATTCATTGTCAGCTATCCGCATCAGCACCGTTAGAGCCTGTGTATAAAGCATTGATGCAACAAAATTGAAAGATTTGTCGCTGTCGTCAACACATATGAAAAGTGCCATTTTCTTTTTTGTCTGCTTTTTAAGCGTTCCTCCAACGCCATATGCAAAATCCCTGAGGCACATATCATCTTCTTCAAATATTCTCTTTAATGCAGCTGTTTCACACAGCTTTAATTTTGCATTTGTTATTATTATAATTGAGCGTACCGTTTCACTCGCACCTTCTTTAAGTTTTCTGTAATCACGTACTGCCGGGTTGTCTTCACCGGCCTGTGCCGCAAGTTTTTTCATCTTTTGTGCAAGCAGTGTAGGCGGTTTTTCACCTTTGCCGACCTTTACGCTTGTATCATATTTTGCTTCATCATTTACAAGCTTAAGCACATTGTTGAATGTTCCTGTCCTGCCGTCTTTTTTTGCCATGTACCATTCATAGTAAAATACGGACTGGAGATAAAGTGCAACACCATCATCCCAGAACGGATCACCTTTCATTGCATCAGGCGGTGTGACAGACTGCTGTATGTTTTCAATCAGTTTTATTATGTCCTCTTCACATTCAATATAAGCGAACGGATTATAACGGTCTGACATTTCAGGATTTTTAAGGTTAAGGCATCTTATATCAAATCCCATTTTTTTAAGATAAAGACCATATTTGAACATAAGCTCGCCTTTTACATCAAGAAATATCTTGTTTGAGTAAAGCGATTTCAAGAGGTTCTGCACTACAACCGATGTTGTCTTGTACTTTCCGGAAGAAGCAATAATAATCATGTTGTTGTTTGACAGCCTGCCTTTTCCCTGTGTGTCAATTTTTAAATTCTTTGATATGAACCTGTTCTGTTCGTTGTTTTCGTTTGCACGTCTTTTTGTAATATCGGCGGCATCGCCCCACTCTTCCGAACCGTTTTCAATATCCATGTGGAAATCCCTGTAGTGGTACATTACATATGAACATATAAAAAACCACAGAATGAATGCAACACCAAGACACAGTATTGTATTGTCGTTAAAATATCTCTTTATTTCCCAGAAATGTTTTAAAAGATACTCCAGCTTTTCACTTACATTAAAAAGTGTTAAATCAGGAAACGAAAACAGTCCCGACAGGAAAAGCCCGGCAGTCATTACAAAAATAAAAAGCACAATATAAAGACTGTACGACACATGTTTCTTTTCAATCATAACCATTCCTCCATTTGTGACGGATTCCGTCACATTTTATAAACGTGGTGAAGAGATTTCTTCATATTCACTTTCTGTTTCAATATTGGATTTTACATCCGTCACATTTTCATATTCAGACCGGTAACGCTCCCTGTTTATCTGTGCTTCTGTTATCTGGCTTTCAACATAGTTTCTTAGTGAGCCTTCACCGCCCGGCTCGTTTTCACGCAGATGCCTGATAAGTTCATCTGTTGTAAACCTGTCAAGCACCTTTCCTATATCCGCATACGCTCCATAATGTGTATGTTCCCTGTTTTCAACAGCGTCTGTAACATCTGTATATTTTTCTTTTTTATATCCGTTAATTTCTTTTGAAACACCTGTGACGGATTCCGTCACGTTTTCTCCGGATATTCCCGAAAGCATCCTGTTTGTTTCATCAAGTGCATCGGAAAGCCCTTCAATATTTGATGAAAACATGTTTATGTTATTTTCATCAGCGACATGTGCAAAATCCAGCCTGTTGTAATTGTTTTGATAATTAAGTTTTATCACAGGCATTGCTTTCTTTTCCGCAAAGCTGAAATATTCCTTTCCCTGTCCTCCGACAATTATATGGTCTATGAGGGGTATTCCTGCAAGCTCACACAGTCTCATCATTCTGTCGGTTATCTCAACATCTGCCCTGCTTGGTGTCACATCCTGGCTCGGGTGGTTGTGTATCATCATCATTGACGCTGCATTTGACAGTATGGCAGATTTTAATATTTCCCTCGGATGTGCTATTGATTGGTCGAGTGCTCCCATTGATACAAAATTTACATTTACCGGACGCATTTTATTGTCAAAATTTATAACACCGACAACTTCCCTGTCATACCACGACATCTCATCTGCCAGTGCCCTTACAACAGCTTCAGGTGATGTCAGAGGCTCTTCTGATGTAACCGGTTCGCTTCCTTTCACAAGCCTTACCGATACGGTATCAAGTTTGAATGCCTCCTCATCAGATAAATAATGGTTAATCTCTGCCATGTTCCCTGCCCCTTTCGCCTTCTGTTCCTGCAGTGGATTCTGACACTCCTTTTTCATTAGTCAGCGATGTTAAATCAACTGAAATAAAAAAGTCCCCACTGCTTTTGTTTATCAGTTTTCTCAAATCTTTTAAATTAATCTCTTTAATCCCCATATCTTTCCCTTTCGTTAAAGTCTCGGTGAATATGTTCCATAATCTTCATAAAAGCCCTCATCAGGCATTTCATTTTCTGCCTCTTCTGTCTGTTCATCTGTGACGGATTCCGTCACATTTAATGCATCTGCCAGCCTTTCCTCATGGTAATGTGTCCTGTTTTTCATGACATCAAGAATCATGCCGCACAGTATTTCAGGTTCATGTGTAAACCTTATCCTGTCACCTTCCCATGTCCCGTGTGTGTGGTTTATGTCATTAATCAGCTTTATTCCCCTTGCCGGAGGTTCCCACTCTCCCAGGTTTTTCGTGTAATCATCAAGCAGGAAATCATCTTCACGGATATGCCCCGGAACGGCAGATGTCTTTTCCTTTCCGCATGGCATAAAAATCCTGTTCTCCTTTTTAAGCTCCGGAAGGTATCTGTCAAGCCATTCATTTTTTTCATCAAGTGCATATGCACTGTCAGTAAGGTATGCTGATAACACGTATACTTCAACATCTGCTTTTTCAATCAGCAGCTTTACTGCATTTACCACATTACTGTTTGGCTGCAGGTTTAAAAAATATCCTGGTTCATACAGTTTTTCAAGCGTATCAACATTCCTGAATTCTGCAAGTGTTCCGTCCATGTCAATAAAAATCCTCTGCCTGTATATAGCTGATGCATTTCTTTCATGTCCCTGTGATGCTGCAATCACTCTGTTTGATTCATCAAGGGCTGCCGCAAGACCATCCACACATTCTGCAAAACTGTTTTCTGCTTTAATTTCAAGGGCTTCTGTCATCCTGGTCCTGTACTCATTTATCTGTTCCATTGAAATCCATTCGGGTTTATCAGCTTCTGAAAATGAACCCCACAGCTTTTCCATTGCATCACAATGTGATGTAACATTCTTATAGTACAGTACGTCTTCATTTCCTGCTCCAGCCCCGAGAAAATACTCACAATCCTGTTTCAGCCTGCCAAGCATCTGGTAGTCATTTCCCCTTAAATGTCTTACAAATGGCTCTGCACATCTGACTTCTTCCTCAACCTTTTTATCAGGTTCTCCAAGAATATCCCCGAACTCATCCCTGTATGCCCCTGTGTAAAGATTTAAACCGCCAGTTCCATTATTCTCATCAAAATACAGCTTTCCGTTTCCATCCTCATAACATGGGACTTCCATATAACCGCCAAAGCCTGCATATTTTACATCTAACATATTTTCTGCCTCCTTAAATTATATTTGTGACGGATTCCGTCACAAAAGACAAACCCGCCACATGTTTTGATATAGTTTTATTTTACAGGTGCCGCCTTTGGCACAATGGCTGCATCCACAGCCTTATCCGCAGATTTTGATTTTGAAAACTCCGGTCTGTTATCATGACGGTCGAACTGCTTGAACAGTTCTTCACCTGTAGGATATTTTTCATGGTCCGGAAGTCCGTTTTTATCATAAATATGTGCAGGCTTCTGTTTATTCACAAAAGCAACATAACGTGCCCTGTCACCGTCAGATACGGAAAATACCATGTTTTTGGGAATGCTTAATGTTTCCTTTCCCCCTGTTCCCGGAACCGTACAGAAAAAATGGTTTGGAAATTTTTCCGCAAGCTGTGCATTTATCGGATTTTTGTCAACAAGCGTGGCTTCATCTATTGAAATTTCTGCATATGCCATATTGCTCCTTAATGCCTGGCAGTTCACACATTTTGAATCCTGTATCTGCATTTCCCATTTCATCATCTCTTTTTCGGCTTCTGTCGCATCCATCTGTTCAAATTCACTTATCTTTGCCTTTATCTCATCAGATGCACTCTCCATGTAATCGTCTGCGGTTCTTCTTGCCGTATTTACATAATCATCTTCCGAATAAATCTTCATTTCAGGCACTGCCGTTTCAGGCTGTTCATCAGGCTGCGGATTCTGTTTCATTATTGAACGCCTGTATGCCTCATAACACTGCTTTGTTGTATTTAAGTCGGCACTTGATATACGCAGCTGCTTCTCACCGTCTTCTGGAACAAGGTCGGGAAGCTCCGCAAAATTTACGCCCACTTCCGAAAGTGCATTTTTCATTATGCCGAGTGACGAATCAGGAATTGAAATGATTGTTGTTCTTTTATTTGTAAGGTTAATCAAATCTTCGGAACTCTTTTCACCGCCTTTTAACATGTCGTTTATGTAATCTGTAAACATCACATTGAACTTCTGTTCATCAGGCTTTGCAATGCTTACATGCACCGCCTTGTCTTTGTCATTTACCGATTCAAGAATGCAGTATTTTACTCCTGCCTTGTCAAGATAATTTTTTACATCTAAAATGGCAGCTTCCCTTGTGCTTTTCTCCATGAACGGCACTCTGAATATGCTGTAATTGCCGTCTGTTGATTTCACAAATTTTGTAAAATTTTCCGTTATATCCTTATCAAAAAACTTTGACTTAACGCCCCGCATCATGAACTGTATGAGCTTTACGGTTGCATATGCCGCAGGCTGTGAAAGTTTGATGTAAAGGTTTAAATCCCTTGCTATTTTGGCGTAATCGGCTGATACGCCGGCTGTTAAATCTGACATAGTAACTCCCCTTTCATGAAAATGTGACGGATTCCGTCACAAAAGACAAACCCGCCACATATAATTTTTTACATCTGCATGTGTGTTTCCTTATTTTCTTCCGGCAAATCCGGTTCATCATGCAGATTTTCCTGAATATTTTCTGTCTGTTCCTCCACGCTTTCCATCCTGTCATATTCACGGTTCTGTTCTTCAAGCTGTTTTACCGCTTCAAGTGCCGCAGCGGCAGTATCAAAAAACAGGGCACATCCGTTTTCATCTTTTACAAAAGCATCTGATTCCATGTCAAATATGCCAAAACCATATTTTTCTTCCTGAGGGATACGCACTTCAAAGCGTTCATTCTTTACAAGTCCGTTTATGATTCCAATTAAATATGACTGGCTCTTCACGGCATCCCTGTAAAGGGATGCAAATTTTTCAAGCCCTGATAAAAGCTCGTCAGCCGTTGCCCTCGGCTTTAGCTGCCCGTCTTTCAATGCCTCTGATGAGACGTTAAAGATATTTGCACACAGGTTGATTCCGCTTTCGCTTAATGTTCCTGTTCCTTTTTCAATTTCATCAAGTTTATCTGCAGGAACAAGCAGTATGTTTGCAAGCACATCACGGCTTATCCCGCTTTCATTCCTTAAATTTCTTATCAATTCCCCGTATTTCTGCATATATAAATCTCCTTAAAAATATTTTTATTTTTTGTGACGGAATCCGTCACATTTTTATTCCGTTTTCAGGCTCATCCTTTCCTTTTTCATTCATTTCTTTCAGTTCCTCATTTCTTGCTGCCCTTATGTCATCAAACTGCTTATTGATGCAGTAATCCGCAGCCTTTTCAAGCCTGTGTGTATCTGCGGCATAATGGAAGACATCAAACGATATGACATCCTCATCTTTCATTGTTCTGTTTACGTCAGCGACCATTTCAGCAAGACTGTCGATTGTCTGTGAATTTTCCGGCATGAATTCATCTGCCGGAACTGTAAGGAACTCATGTACTGATGACGGAAGTATGAAAAAGTTTGAACCGCCATACATTTCTGCCACTTTATCAAGAATGCTGTTATCAAGCATGAGTGAAGCTGCACCTGTTTTTGAGGCACCTGTGACAACTCCCATCATGTTTTCTCCCTCATACGCTTCTTCAGGCATTCCGCTTTCCTTTAAGACATCTGCTATCATTCTTACTGACGGATTTAGGATATGTGACGTATTTTTTAGTGCATCATTTATTACGGTTTCTTCGGATACTCCCCACTGTGCTGCAAGGGAATGTGTTACCGGAATCACTTTTTTTATGTTTGTGCTTTCTTCAAGCATGATTTTTGGGACAAATTTCATGCCAAACTTTTCATGCACGAGTGCATCCGGTCTGTTGTAGTTATATGAAACTCCTTCCATGTAAATCCTGTCCTTTGCGGCATCATAATCCGATGCAATCTGTTCCAGCAGTGACATGTCAAAGTTTTCGCCTGGAATCTTTTTTATGAATTCATCCATCATGTGTGCAAGCGTGCGTGCGGCTTCCGTCTTATCCGTCACACCGGCTGCATTTAATGCATCACATGCGGCATCAAGATTGAATACTGGCAGTGCCTGTTTTGATTCTGCCGGCTTTTTCATGATAATGCCTGTGTATGACCCCATTTCATGCACATCCATTTTTCTTACTGCAAGCTCCGGGCTTAAAAATCCCTTAAATAAATCCCCTGTTACAATGTCCTTTAAATCTTCCTTTGTTAATCTGTTCATAATCTGAACCCTCCTGTTTGATAAATGATTTTTTATTTTCTGTGACGGAATCCGTCACATTTTTATTAAAAATGGCATGGACTGTTTAAAGCCCACGCCATTTTAATTCTGTATGAAATTTTAATATATCCTGCAATATCCGAATGTCTCATAGAACTTCTTTAAAGCATCCGGTTCTTTTGAATTCCCGACACCGTGCTCATCAACAAACTCCCTGATTTTATCACGGTCTTCCTTTGTGAATTCCCAGTGCTGCTCTATGTGGTCTACGCTCATGTCTCCATAATCCGTATAACCGAAATCCCTTCCGAGAAAGCGGAAATACTTTCTTGCGTATGTGATGCTTGCCCTGTTTTCCATTGCACGTTTAAGCGTAGCTGCATATTCCGGGTTTTTTCTCCAGACTGAATCCGGCTCAAGGCCTCCGTCTTCAAACGCCTTGTCATAATACTTTTCGCTTATGTGGCGTACATATGTTGTCTTTTCGATTTTCTTCGGTGTTGTGTCAACTATATGCACAAACACCTTTTTATACGTTTTGTTTCCGGCACTGTCTACTGCTTTATATGTAATTGAAATCTGTGCATCTGCCGTAAGGTTCTTAAAATCATTTTCCGAATAGTCAGCAATTTTAAATTCAATGTCTTCAGGATTATCCTTATCATCTGTCACGCTTGCCGTTGACATAAGGTTTTCCCTTGTTATCCTTCCATTGTTCGCAGATGTCAGTGTATAATACCTGTCGATTGCCTTTATTACGGGGGCTGCATCCCACTGTGCATAAAGCACCGTGTCGCCCTCTGTATCATAAACGGTATCTTCCGTGTAAGTTTTTCCGTTTTTGTCCTGCCAGCCAGTGAAGGCATATCCCTTTAATGCCGGAACAGGAAGCTCACCGACAGGATTATTGAACCTTACATTTTTAACGGATATTTCGTTTCCTGTTATCTCATTTTCTGCCTCCTGTGGCCTGTTATAATCAAATGTAAGTTTAAACTCACTCTTTTCCCATACTGCATATAAATCAAAGCCGTCATAAGGATTAAATACTTCATCCGTAACAGGCATTGTTACGCTGCACCTGTAACCCGGCGTTTCCGCTGCTGGTGAAATATCCCAGCCAATAAGGGCATAGCCTTCTTTTGTGAAAGTATTATCTGCCGCAGTTGTGAAACTGCCATTCCACGTAACTGTCTGTGTATACGTATTTCCGGTGCCGCCGTTTGCATTGTATCTGACCTGTGCAGTCATCGGCTTCCATACCGCATACAAATCCATGCTTTTATATATATCAATGTAATCCCCCGGATTATATTTAACCTCTCCGTCAGGCGACAAAGCCCAGCCTCCGAATTCATACCAGCCGTCTCCGTCATACAGGAACGGGTTTTCATGGATTTCCACATGGTCTGCATACGAATAAGTATAACTTAATGTATCTTCATAATCATACGAACCGCCGTTGCCGTGGTAAAATACATTTAACTGTTCTGCCGACCACAAAGCCTTCAGTGTCATGTCTCCGTCAACATCATAAATTGAAGCTGCATTGTAATATTTTCTCTTTCCGTTATCATCCCTGTACCAGCCGCCGAATACCTTTCCTGTTATGTGCGGCTTAGGAAGCTCACCGACTGCATATCCGTAAACAGCACCTTTGCTTTTTACTTCATTGCCTGTTATGGCATCACCGGGAGCACAGTTATAATCGAATGTGATTGTATAATCATTTTTTCTCCACTGTGCATAAAGTGTTGTGTCACCAAGCACGTTATAAACCGTATCTTCGGTGTAAGCATTACCGTCTGCATCCTTCCATCCGGTGAATGTATATCCTTTTAATGCCGGAACAGGAAGCTCACCGACTGTTTTTGTATATGAAACTTTTTTTGTTGTAATATCATTGCCTGTTATATCTGCCGCTGCATCATGTGGTTTATTATAATCGAAATTCAGGTTATATTCGTTTGGCTTCCACTGTGCTACAAGTGTTGTATCATTGTAACCCATGTAGTATTTTTTATTATCGGTGTTTACACGTCCTGAACCATGTATATCCCAGCCGTCAAATGTATAGCCTGTACGTGTTGGAATACCAAGTTTTATTTGTTCATTTGAAAGAAAGTCTCCGGCTTCATATATATCTGTATTACCTCTGTATGAACCGCCATTCGGGTCAATCTTTAAGTTGCTTTTTGAAATAAGGTTGTATTTTACTTTAAGGTTACTTTCAGTCTGGGCACGCTCCATGTAGAACACCCTTAATGTATGTTCTCCGGAAGCAAGGTCAAATTTCTGTTCAGTATTTACATCGCCTGAATCAAAGTATGTCCTTGCAGTGCGGCTTTCAAAGTTGATATTTCCTCTTTTGGCTCCATGGATGCCGCCCATGTCAAGGCATAATTTATCATCTATATAAATCCACAGGTCGTCATCACCCGTGAATTCAAATATCATTGACTGTTCTGTTTCATTTCCGTTTTCGTCATATACATGCACCTTTCCGTCATTTTCCATGAAAAATTTAATTTCCATGCACATGGTAAAACCGTAATCCATGTCTGTGGAATTCGGTGTATTATAAGGCACAAAAGCGTTTGACACTGCCCTGTCATACTGGCTTGTGACATCATGGTACATTACATCATAACTGCCATTATAAAGATTAAATTTCTTTTCAGAATCATTTTTAGTAACATACATTTCCTTGCTGTCAAAGTATCTGTAACCATCTTCGTCTATTTTGAAAGGAAATTTATAACCGCTGTTTACTTCCTGGTAAACAGAAAGACCGCCGTATGATGTATTTGCATCAACATCACCAAAAAGGTCATATGCTGTCTTTATGCTATTAAATTTGAAATCCATTTTATCAATCATAGTCTGTGCCATTCCACGGATTACACCGTTTTTTGGATAGTTATAATCACTTGAACCCTGCGGATTATTCTGTATGTCGTAAATAAGAGTGCCGTTAAGCTGTTCACCATCATCCACTGTTATATTCCACTGCTGGTTCTGTAATCCCTGGTATGTCCATATCTGAATCCTGTCAGACTGCTGTGGCATTGATGAATCCCTTCCGCCGATTTCAACACAGTATTTTGTGTCAGCATATGGACGTATGCTGAAAGTAAGCGTCCTCTGGTCTGTCACAAGCTTAAATCTGTTATTCCAGTCGGGATTAACAGTCTCAGCATTTACGGCTGCACCATTCTTTAATGCATCAAACCACAGATATTTACCTGTGTTCATATTTTTGATGTAAAAATAGTCATCATGTGCTTCAAACTGCCACTGTTTATAAGCTCCACCATCATCCCATAAATTTACATATGTTCCCTCGTAATTTACAGGCTGCATGAGTTGGTTTGAATTCTTATAGCTTTTTATATACATCCATGTGCCATTTTTTGCTGCATTGATAAATGTCCATGCTGCCGCATCAAAGTTTACAAATGTGGCTGTCTCGTAACTTATGTCATTGTCATTTACAGCTTCATTCTGATAACTTAATGTCTGTATGTCCTGACTGTTTGATTTTATGCTTCCTGCGACAGCAGGGATTGCAGTTACAACAGTCACTGTTGCAAGAACAGCCGCTGTAAGTTTTTTTAAAACTTTTTTAATCATGCTTTTTGATTCTCCTTTTTAAAAGTCATCAAAAAAGGAAACCCGGATTATACAATCAAGGTTTCCTTCTTTAATCTTATTCAATTTTTGTGACGGATTCCGTCACAATTATTTTATCTTTATATTTCTGACAAGTATATATTACTACATTCCGTCAGTGTCATCCAGTCTCATTTAGTCTCAAAAGTGTCAAATTTTATTATGGAATTAATGCGTAAAGCCAAACATCTCCGCATGAGAAAGTTCCAACTTTATACATAGTATTACTACGCCAAGCCCATCCGTGTGACTCTTCATACTTTTCAGTAAGGTCATAGAACTCATCACTCATATCTCCCTCACTGTTTACAGGTATATAATAAAATACCGTTAAATCTTCAAATCTATCTGTTTGATTATTATACGCATATCTTGTCGTTGCCACTTCTAATTCATAAGGACACTCTACATCTGCCCCCTGACGCACGTCCTGTCCACGGAGATAGCTACTACCATTACCACGGTACTGTGCTCCATTTGGTCCATGAATTAATCCCCAGCCATCAGGGTCATGGTTTGGATTATATTTTTCTACTAACTCATCATAAGTTAATTCTGAATCCGGTTTTTCAGCAGGTTCTTCCGGCTCTGGTGCCGGAGCTGGTGTTTCAGGCTCTGTAGGTGCTGGCGTTGGCTCTGGTGCTGGTGTTTCTGGTTCAGCCGGTGCCGGAGCTGGTGTTTCAGGCTCTGCAGGTGCTGGCGTTGGCTGTGGTGCAGGTGTGTTATTACCGCCAGCATTATTATTGTCACTGTTTCCACCATTGCTGTTACCACTGTTATTATTCGTATTATTTGCCACATTAGAGTCTTCTGTTTGCTTTACTTCTTCCTTTGCCTCTTCAATCTTCTTTTCTTCTTCCTGTGCATCCTTTACTTCGTTTTTCACTTCATCAGAAGCTGCTATATCAGATGTTTCGTTTCCGTCTGATTCTTTTGCATCTTCTATCTTTGCATCTTCTGTAACTTCAAGATGTGTTCCGTCTGATTTTACAAGTGAACCGGCTTCTTTTACCTTTATGTCACTTACAGTTAATTTGCCATCTACTGTTTTTGCCTTGCCTGTAAATATTGCCTTGTTTCCGTCGGCATCCGTAACCTCAATGGTTGCATCACCATTTTCGTTCGCTACAGCTTTGCCTTCAAGGCGTACTGTATTGCCGTCTGCATCCGTATAATCAAAACTGACAATTCCTGTTTTTGTAAGCTCTTTGGCTGCAAGGCTGCTTGTTTCCTTTGAAACCGTTGCCTGTGTTACATCTGTACTGTTTACATCTGCTGTTTTTTTCCTGCCGCATCCGGCGAATGAGAACGCCGTAACCAGTGCAACAAGAATTACTGATGTTTTAAATAACTTCTTTTTAATCATGTCTTTTCCCTCCCGTTATATAAAATGAAGTCTTATTCAGAGTAAATTTTTATTTTGTGACGGAATCCGTCACATTTTATAATCGTGGCTGTCTGATTTCTGTCTCATAGTTTTCTGTTTCTTCCATGACTTTTACCGGATTTACTCCGTCAAGGCAGTTATCATATACCCACTCCGCCAGTTCATCTGCATTATTACTTTCATAATACGAAACAAGCATCTGTTTAAATGTACCATCTAGTTCAACCGGAACTTTAAATATTCCTTTTCCGTTTTCTATTAATATTTTATTAATTGCAAAACTTCCGATTCTCTTGTTTCCGTCTTTAAATATCTGGCTCCTCATAAGCCATAAACCTGTTTTTACTGCCCTGTCTGTGATGTTTGGATTGTCAAGCAGTTTCATGATTTCTTCATGGTAGTATTCTGCACCATGTACTTCAGGTCTCCAGTTTGTTCCGCTTATCATAACGTCATCAGTCCTTATCCTGCCTAAATATGAATATGGCACGTCAAATCTTGCAATAAGTTCGTGGACATTCATTAAATATCCTAAATCAAGACTGTCGTTAATGTGCTCAAGCATATACTCCCATGCGTCTCTTAAACAGCATACTTTATTTATCTCAACCGGTGTCAGTTTTGACACATTCACATTATTAAGAATATCCTGTGTCTGTGCAAATGTAACTGCTATTCCCTCAAGATTTGCCGAACTGTAAACAGCATCAACAAGAAGCCTTTTTGCAATCCATATATTTTCGTCAATCGTTATATCATATTTATCATGTAAAATCATCGAAATTCACCTCAAACATTTCATATTTGTGACGCATTCCGTCACATTTCTTTTTCCGACTCCTGACTGCCGGCCTCAATGATTTTCTTCTGGTAAAGAAGCTGGTAATAAAAAGCCCTTATAATATAATCCTTGCACTTGTTGCATCCCAGCTCCCAGTCCTGAACTGTTCTGTAGGATATGTGGAAATATTCTGCAAATTCCCTGCGGCTCATTCCTGCCATTTCCCTTAACTCACGAATTGTCATGTTATCACCTCCGGAAGTTTATATATAATATGTATCTTTAAGCTTATTATACATGTTACGTATGTAAATGCAAGAACTATTTTTCCACATCTGCCTCAAAAATCATGTCATTATACACCGTAAAGGGGAAATTTACGGCGTTTCCGTCTGTTTTCCACAATTTAATATTTTTTTCATCAAAAGCCGGAGAATCTATCTGTGAGCCCTTTTTCACTGTGTATGTTTTTGACATTTCATCATCAGGCAGCCTGAATTCGACTGTGGCATAGTCGTTTCCGGAAATGCTTTCTTCACTCTTTTTGTTTTCAAGAATAATGCTCTGCACAGATGTGACATGACCAGTGCTTTTATTAAGGTAACTGAATTCCTGTGTTACAAGCACATTAAGAAGCCCTTTTTCGTAATCCACATCAAGAACATCTGCCGTTACTTTGCCATCGCTTTCAATGCCGTAGTTTAACACCGAAAGCATGTCTGATACAAATTCATCTGCTGATGATATATCATAGGTGTTTTTATCAAGCACCGTCACCGCTCCTGTGACTGCCTCATCGAGTTTGTCAGACATTTCACTTTCACGAATGCTGCGTGCATCAATGCTTAAAACTGTTCCGATTGAAAACACCGCAGAAACCATTATAACCATTGCAATAATTATATTTCTCATGATGCTTCCTCCACGGCAATTTTTATTTCCTCACTGCATTCATGCTGCTGTGCGTCATATGCATAAAGTTTCAGCGTATATGTTCCCGGATAGCGGAAAGTGATTGTTTTATCAGTTTCACTGTATTCGCTTATATAATCATTTCCGGCTGAATCCTTTACAGACATTACCCTGAAGGAATTAACAAGCACCGCACTGTATGTACTGCCTTCAAGTTTAACGTTAAAATACTCCGGCAGCTTCACTGTATTTCCGGCTTTTATTATTCCGGCATCATCATTGTAGCTTATTTCCGGTTTGGCAGCTGCAGCATAATTCTTTGTAATATCTGAATCAGCATAAGAATCATAATCCGTATCTTCCGGCTTTATTTCCTGTCCGATTACATTTACAACACCCTTTGACGTTACGCCGCTACTGTTTGTATAAGTTATGTTCTGCATAAGAAGCATTGCACTCAAAAAAATGAATGCTGCAAGTGCTGCTTCACCGGCATGCCTTATTACAAGTTTCATTTCCTGCCTCCTATCCGCCGAGCACCGGCAGCGTAAAACCGGTTATGGCATTATTTAAGTCACCTCCGATAAAAGTGGTAAGTGCCACGCCGATAAGAATCAGCGTCACTAACGCTCCAAGTGCCGCCTCCCCGGCAAACCCTGTTATATCTTCCATAAACTGCCTCCTTATTCTAATCCTCTGAATTTTCAGTTATTTTACTACGGCAAATATTTAAGTGTAATTTCGCTTACCACATCATTATTGTCATAGTATACGGTAAGGTAATAATACTTTATCCAGACATTTTCACCAAGCATGCATCTGTTACTGAAATCACAATTTGCTGTATAATACCCTTCCCTTTCAATCTCTTTCCGTTGTGTTTCTCCAAAGGTTGAAACCACTTCTTTTTTTGTTGTTTTTCCCGGTGTTATACCAAGAATGCTAATATCTTGTGAATAGGAATAAATTCGGTTTACTGTAAGGTTTTCAAATGGGCTGTTTTTACCACTATAATTCCACGCGTCAATACCGACTTTATTATTTTCATTTGCTTCTGCCTGCGTCCAGCAGTCACCCTTGCCAAATCCTGTCATATCATGTGATATATATGTTCCATCTTCATTTGTATCGTCGTTTCCCGGCTGTTTAAATGTCAGTCCGAGAGTTTTTAAATCCGATACTTTACACGGCAGGTTGATGGTTTTACCATTACCGGTTACGGCAAGTGTTCTTAACACTTTTTCTTTTTGTATTTCATTATCCTTATTATTCTGTTCCTCCTGCAATTCCTGTAATTCAGACATACCGCTGTCTGTTTTTATGTTATTGTTATCACTCCTGTCGTCCGTACATGCTGTCAGCGACAGCACTGTTAATAAGCTTAAAATTATTAAAGCTGTTCTTTTCATCTGCCTGTTCCTCCTGTTGTTTAAAACATAGTAAAAAATACATATAACGCCCTGAAAAATCCGGCGATGGCAATTCCAATCACCGCATCAGCGGCAGTTCCTCCTGCCTGTTCAATCAGCTGTTTCAAATCTGCCTCCTATCTTGCAAATGAACGGCACTCGTGATGTGATGTCATTTTTAATACAGGAATGCTGTAATCGTATTTGAGAACAACTTCACATATAACTGTTTTTCCTGTCTCGTCCGTCATCTTATCAACTGAAAGTGTATAGCCGTTATCATCTGCAGTCTGTATGCATTCGTTAATCACATTGTCCGAAAGATTTGCACTTTCTATTTCCTTTGTCACATCCTGTGCGTATTTTTTTGCCGCCTGTGCCTGGCTGTCAGCCGTAATAATTGCACTCAGCACAAGTGCAGCAAGGAACATAAGGAATATTGAAAGTCCTGTTTTAAATACCTGATTCATAAATGACCTCCTACATATTTCCTGTAAGGCTTAAAAAAGACAGCATCATGTATACCATGTCTGTCATCATCAGTACACATCCGATTCCGCCTTCAGCATAAACGTATAATTCAGATGCCGCCTGTCTGTCTTCTGCTTTTACTGCCGCAGCCCTCTGTGTCATCTTCCTGTTCTGTATAAGCACGTTTCTTATTTCATTGTCTATGTCAGAGCCTGCCGCATTCATTACACTGTAAAGTGCTCCCATTGCTTCATTGATTTCTGAAATATTGAAAAACTTCATGAAATCATTGAACGGCACAGGCGATGTCGGCTTTTCATCAAGAGCAAGAAGCATCTTTTTTATCTCCGGCTTTAAGATTCCCGGGGCGGTGTCGTATGATTTTGCTATAGCCATAGGCACCGTATCATGCTGCATTATAAGTGCTATCTGTATAATCCACTCCGGGAATGCAGACTGTATCTCTTTTGACATGTCATCCTTTAATGCCTGGTATCCGAATCTGTAGGAAGCAGCTATAAATACGGCAATCACTGCACCGGCAGCTGTGAACAGCTTATTTTTCGTTATGATATAAAAAACAGCCGTTACGGCTGCCATTGCAAGTGCAATAAGAAATGATTTCTTACGCTGCTTTTTCATGTCATAATTTACTATACCATCAAAACGCTCTGCCAGTTTCTCATCACTTTCAGGTGCCTTTTCTTCAACCCAGCTAACGCCGGAAACACTGCTTACCTTTGTATACAGAAGCACCGTAACAATTATTACGGCAACAGAGGCTGCCCTTACTGCAAAGTGTTCGCTCAAATCAAAGCTGAACGCCTTATAAAAAATAGGCAGATACAAAAATGCAAGGCAGAAAAGAATCACAAACACTGAAAAAACAATGAACACACGTTTCAATCTGTTCTTCTCCTTCTGTCTTGCAACCACATCTGATACCCAGTCCTCCCTGTCATTAAGCTGTACTTCCGTTCCCAAATCGGCACTTCCGCCGTTTTTCTCAACGGAAATAAAGAATGCGTGCATCCTTTTAAGCCTTTTGTTCGGGTATTTGTTTTCAATTATCTTTAATGCCCTTTCCTCAACGCTTCCATTTGTGACGGAATCCGTCACAAATGTGGGATTACTTATTAAGCCTGCAGCATCATGTATTGCACTCTTCATTTCCCCATCATGGAAAACTTCTTCTGCGTTCTGCAGTGCGGTTATGATTTTTCCTGATGCACGGAAATAATAAAGCATCTTTTCCATATATTTTGACGCATCGGAAAAACGTCTCTGTTCATACAGTGCCTTGTATGAATTTCTTATAAGAAACGGTGTAATCAGAACACCAAAAACCGCTATTACAATATATCCCGCCGCATGCAGCTTAAAAAGAAATGCTGTAAGAATGCTTCCGGCAATAACGGAAAGATACGTTATAATCAGGTTTTTAAGCGAATACACATAGCCGTACTGTTCTATCTCACCTATAAGATTTTTATGATTGAGATAGAAAAACCGGTTTTTCTTTTTATTCATTTATCTTTTCTCCCTTCTGTCAAGATGGAACGGATTGGTGATATTAACAGACTTCATTTTTTCAATGATACTGTCAGGTATCTTATCAGTTACCGCACTGCCTTTTATTAAGTAATCGTGGCATACGTTGTAACCGCAGCTTCTTTCAAAAAAGCCTACCTCATCAATGAACCTTTCTGCCGTTCCATCCGGCATTTTTCTTTTTCTTATAACCACCCCGACATCAAGGTTTTCAAATATGTTGTTTTCAAACTGCAGGAGGTTGGCATCCTTAGGCATTAGATTTAATATCCTGTCAGGAATGCTCCTGTAATTTCCTGCATGTATTGTACTTATTCCCGGAACGCCTGTCGTCCACAACGACACAAGGTCGCTTACTTCACTTCCCCTTACTTCCGTAAAAAGAATTCTTCCAGGGTTTAATCTCATGCAAAGTTTTATTGCCTGTGTGTAGTCAAAAACTTCATTTGTCTTTAATGCAATGCATGCTGCATCAGGCTTTAGCTTTTTATAGAACCATTCCGCCGAATCTTCGATTGTCACGACAACTTCGTTATCTGGAATATAAAGGCTAAGATATTTGCCAAATTCTGATTTTCCGGCTTCCGGAACTCCTGCAATCATCACGTTGCACCCGGACTTGATACAGTTTATTAAAAGATTGAGCGTCTGCATGTCTGCATATCCGCTTTTTACAAGCATGTCATATGTAAAACGTGACTTTGTTGTTGTCTTTCTTATCATAAGGCTGTTGCCGTTTAGGGCAATCGAATCATGCACTGCCGTAACTCTTATATGAAGCTCTTCATTTTCTGTTTCAAGCACATTTTCTTCAAAATTAAACCGCTTTCCTTTTGAATTCGCGATATGTGCTATAAGTGAATTTATGTATTCATAAGTGACATCTTCATCATTAACACGGTAACACCTGTTTGAAGTGTCCTTAATCCAGAGCTCCGTTCCGTTATAATCAATATTTGTGACTGCCTCATCATCAAGATATTTCTGCAGCGGCTTTAATCTTTCAGGTGTCAGTATTCCTGTCTGAAACTCTTCCAATTTCTCTCCTTTCCATGAATACAGGGGGCAGCCACGCCCCCTGAAATTTCAATTCTAAATTTAAAACTAAATACTTGAGAGCTTTGTGAAAAGTCCCTGGATAAAAGTATCCGCTGCACCGCCTTCTTTTAAAAAGATAACGGCAAGTGCTATGATGGCAAGAATTACAGCTGCACAAGCTGCAGCCTGTCCCAAATGCTCCATTAACCACTTCATTTTCTGTTTCCTCCTTTTTCAATTTTTTGTCAAACGTGATTCAGGGTACAAAAAAGCACGGGAACGCCCAAACGGCATTTCCGTGCTTTTCAAACTCTATCTTATTTGACGATTATATAATACCACACCTTTTTAGTGTCATCCAGTGACATTTGGTGACATTTGGTGACAAAAGTGTCAGAAAAAAGTGCAGACATTTCTAATTGGCTATGACGTATATAAATTCTCATCTGTAAGTTTCTTATACAAATCGCATCTAATTATTAAAAATTTATAAATCATTTTAAAAACCCACATTTTTAAATCTTTAAAAAAAATATAAACACACTATTTGTGTATAAAGAAAGATTATATCTTACTAATATGCAATGTCATTAAATAAAAAAAACATCTGTCATATTAGATATGAAAAGATTTTTAATTTTTCTTTAATTTTTAAAGAAAGGTGGTGGACAATATATGTTTAAACCTATTAAAACAATTAAATTAATTTTTAAATTAATCGCATTTAAAAAACATATCAAAATTCAAATTGATATAAAAATAACGATTAAAAAGTAATTCATTCACAGCCGGATGAAACATCTAATCATCCGGCTTTATTTTTATTTGATTCTTTTTTTGTAGTAAGTCTTTAACCTTTTCATCATTGCAACATCAAGTTCCGGCTTTGCAAGCCTTTTTATCTCTTCATAAGGCATGTTTTCATCAAGGCAGTCTATAAGAAAATTTTTCTGCTCATCTGAAAAATCCTTATTCATAAGAATTTCATTCATGAATGTCTCATAAATGTATGCAGCATTATCATTTTTAGGCTTTTTCTTTTTAAACCCGGCAAGCAGTCCGGTATGTTCAGGCTCTTCCGGCTGCTCTTCTGGCACACGCTGTTTTATGCTGCTTTGCTGTGCCTTTTTCTTAATATCTTCAATATTGTATTTAAGCTGTTCATTTTCCTTTATAAGTCCTTCAAGCTTTCTTTCTGCCTCATCCGCCTTTTCAGCCATAAGGTTATATGCTTTATCTTTTGCAATAAGCGTTTCGCCATACTGCTTTTTAAGTTCTTCCTGTGCAGCCTTTTCACGCTCAAACGACTGTTTTATTTCACGCTGGAACATATCACGTATTTCCCTGTTTGCAGAAGTGACTTTTACTGCCAGGTCGTTAGCCTCATTTATCTTTTTGTTAAGGTTATCAAAAGGCGTATACATATCTGCAAGTTTTTTATTAATGCTGTTTTCATAATCTTTGTCAGCTCCTGAAAAAATCTCCATGACAGATGCAGCATCCCTGATTGATGAAACCGCCATTAAAAATAAACGTGCTGAAATGTCATCCTTTACTGATGATTCTATCAGTTCTTCAAGCCCGCTTCCCGGCATGCACAGATTTGTTACAAATTTTACATGTTCCTTCAATTCTTCAATATTTTCCATAACTGACTACACTCCTTTTTTAATGTCATAACTCACGTCTATGCTGTTAAACGGTTCTGCTTCTGTGACGGATTCCGTCACATCTGCTCCTTTTATGATGCCTTTTAATATTCTTTTTTCTTCATAAAGAACCGCCAGCTCTTTTTCTGCCTCTTCATCCGTAACTGCAGACATTGCTTCAGCTGCAATGCCCGGATTTTCATTTTCAATTTTTTCAAGCTCATCAGACAGCTTTTCATATTCTTCATCAGGCATTTCACTTGACGCATTAACCAGCCTGTTATATATATTTCTGTACCTTTCTGCCATCTCGGCTTCCTGCGGTGTATTAAATAGACGCTTATATTTATTATCATCTTCATTTTCTTTAAGCTTCCTGATTTGTGCCCTGACAGCATCCAGCCGTTTCTGTGCCTGCGGTGCATCACGTATATTGTTATCAAGAATGTAATTGCACTCATCACGCAGGCTGTCTATACGCAGAAGGTCTTTTCTTACACGAATCTGGTCTTTTAACTGCATGTCAAAAAAATGATACTGTGATGCCTGGCTGTAACGCATTACTGCACATACCTGGAATCTGCTTTTATGCTCTGTGATTTCATGAAGGCTTTTATCGACATATGCTGTATTTCGCGGCATATGCACCTTATATCTGCTTTTTATTCTTTTCTTTATGTCTTCATATGTGTAACCTTCACCAAGATTGTAGTCACGCCTTGCTTTCTTTGAAGTCTTTCCGTCCACTTCTTTCATCGCAGGGTGGTGATACGATACATACTTTCCATATTTTTCCGAATTGCCTACACGTACTTCATAACCCATACGTTTCATTTCAGAAAAATACTCCTCTAATGTTTCTGAATTTGATACAGCCATATCAATGTCTAGCCTTATTATCTTTTTCCAGGTAAACTTACCGTTTTTTTCTGCGGCATGTTCTGCATAAGATTTTCCTTTCTTTCTGCCTTTGTCGTATTCCAGCTTTGAAAGCCCGTGTTTTAATGCAAGCGAATCTGTCAGCGGCTGTATGTATTTTTCCCAGTCGCCGTCAACATATCTGTATTTGCTCCCATCGAGCCTGCCGACTGAATTAAAAACTATATGGCAGTGCATGTGTTCGTGGTCGTTGTGCACTGCCATTACATATTCATACCTGTCGCCGAAATAATTTTCACAAAATTCCTTTCCGATACTGAAACAGGTTTTCTCATCTGTTTCGCCCGGCGGAAATGATATTACAAAATGATAACCCTGCCGTCCCCATTTTTTCTGAAAGACATTTTTTGTTTCCATCATCGTATTGTAAATTTCATCAGATGTAATTCCGCAGTTTCCCGTAACCCATAATCCGTTTTCAGTTTTTTCAGGATTCATTATGTATGTAATTGCATTTCTTAAATGTGCCGCAGGATTTCCTTTTTTCGCTTCTTTCAGATTTTTTAAAATTGTTGTTGCCAACCGTTAATCACCTCTTTCATTTCTGCAACTTTTTTATCAGCCGCATCTACTGCGGCTGTAAGATTTTTCACGGCATCTGCATCATTGATGCTTCGGCTGTATGCAAGTACCTGATGAAGTTCCGTTTTTATTTTTCTTAATTCATTAATCATGTTTTTATAGCTACTCTCTGAATTTTCATACAGAAGCTGGCTACGCATGAAATCACATATCAGAAGACCTTCATTCCCGGTGCGTGCATTTTCATAAAGCTCTGCAAGATGTTCGTATTCTGGTTCTGTAAGTCTTATCGCTATTAATTTTTTTCTGAAACCTTCAGGGCTTTTTTTTCTTTTCATCTTTCACGCCTCCAAAATCATGAATGTGACTTTCTGTACTGTAAAAAGCTGTTTATCAAATCGTCAGTCACTTCACTGCCGATTGATTTTTCTATCGCTGAAATGATACGCTCATTCTTTTTGTTACGCTCCGTGATTTCAAGCTGCTGTTTTTTCTTTTTAAGAGCTGCAATCTCTTTTTTCTTCTTTGTGATTTTTTCATTCAGTGAATCAAGCTCCGCTTCACATTTTTCAATTTTTAAATTAATATCTCCAGCTGTCATATTTTTTCAGTCCTTTCTTTTCACGCTCACTGTTTATCATGTCCTGTTTTTCATACAGGCTTTTTCTTTCATCAGCCTGTAAAAACTGCAGCCCCGCTTTGAACCATTCCGGTTCACGGTGGTAAAAAATTTGAGTGACTTTCTTTTCACACTCTGCCATGAAGTCGATAAGGCTTCCGTGGTATTCATGCCACGTCTCGAGCATTTCCGATGATGTAACCATAATTTTGTTTTCCTTTACGCTGAAAGCCGCAAGCCTGTTTACTCCCCAGTTGATTAAAACTCCGGTCTGGTTTTGTGCATCAATCTTCCAGCGGATTCCGGTCCAGACCTCATCATTTATCTGTATAAGCGACGGAATCATCTTCATGATTTTTTCATCAGCCATTTTTATCTGTGCCGGTTCTACAGAAGATGTGTAAATGTCAAATTGCTGTCGGGGACACTCCATGTTTTTATTTTTTGAATCCCTGTTTTTTAAAATCTCTTCTGAAATTTCACTGATTTCATTTTCAATTTTCAAAAACATTTCTTCAATTTTTTCATAACCGGATGTTCTGTTTTCCTCATAAGCATTTTCATTTTTCAAATCATCATTTTCACAAAATGCATCTTCTTTTTCATAACTCTGCTTTTCAGAAATGCGTTTTATTTTTTCCGGAAAATCATCACCGCTTTCATCATTTCCGTCTTCATCATCAAGACATTTCATTGCAATTTTTAACAGGGCATCTGCCGTTTTTCCGAAACTCATTTCCGGCGGCTTGACTGAATTTATTTCTTCATAAATTTCATCAGATATTCGTATTGATACCGACATTTTTTCATTCCTCCTTTTTAAAAACCGGTTCTAAAAAAACTGCCACACTTTTAAGAAAAATGTGTGGCAAAAGTGCATCACCCCCTGATGCAGTGCCACAGCTGCCACACCCCGGTGCATCAGGTGTGGCACCAGCATTTATGCGGCTGTGGCAGTTTTTCCACAAAAGTGCCACACTTTCAGGGCTTTTCCGCACTGCCATGTTTTTTCTTTTTGCAAGATACGCATTTTGTTATACAAAAACACCACTCATAAAGTGGTTTGCGGACTTGTTAGGGAGCTTCCCTAAGACCCTTTTACACACACAGGACACTTCAGTATTCATTTTTAACAGTCTGCCTTTACAATCTGCCATTTGTTTTTTTCTCCTCTTAAATTCAAAAATACGAAGCCGGAAAGTTATTTTTTCCGGCTCCGTATTCGTAAATGTGATATATATTTTTTAAGTGCTTTAAACTGTTTTTGTTTTATGCCATATAATTTTTCATATAGCTTTCAAGTGCTTTTGTGAACGGAATCTGTGAATGGTCTGTTACGTATCTGTAAAACTCATCTATAAGACCGTTAGACGTAATCATGCGTTCAAGACAGATTTCCTTATTGTTCTGTACCTCGCTGTTAAGATATTTCACTATTGCTTTTTTGCTTTCAATCTCTCCTGATTTCGCAAAAAGATTTTCTTTTGTTGTCTTTACCATGTCAAGAAAAAAGAACTCATATTCTGTATCAATTTTCTCCAAAACTTTTTCTTCCATTTTAATTTTTTCTCCTTTAATTTTTACTCTCTGTTTATGACTCTTCCCGCACACAGGAAGTTTTCTGCATGCCATGAATCGTCAATGTCATATACTCCTATTGGGTCTCCTGCTTCAAAAGTCTTTCCGTCTCCTATGTAAATTGCAACATGTCCTATGCTTCCGCCTGAAGTTTCATTCTGGTAAAACAGCAAATCTCCCGGCTGTATTTCATCAATGGAAATTTCCTGTGACGCTGCAAACTGTTCTTTTTCAAGACGCGGCAAATCAATTCCCGCCTGTCTGTAAACGTACTGCACAAGTCCTGAACAGTCAAAGCCTCCTAAGTCAGGTGAACATCCTCCAGGCACATAATCCCAGCCGTAATATTTATAAGCCTCATCTATAACTTTCTGTACTGTTTCATCTTCATAACTGTATATGTATGTGCTTACAAGCTCTGCATAAAACATATTTCCGTATGCATATCTGAAGCCGCCGTTATAATTAATGGCAATGTCATTTGCATAATCCGCTTTGATTCCGTTTGATTTTTCCTGTGCAAAACTTTCTGAAAGTTCAAGCGAATATGTGCCGCCGTATGAAGCTGCATAATCAATAAATCCACTTCCGAAATTGTATGACTGCACGGCACATTTTATATCACAGTTATTCTCCTGTGCTTTTCTTACACATTCTGCGAAATAACTTACGCCCTGTTTTATTGAATCCTGTGGGTTTGTAAAACCTCCCGGTTCAAGTCCTGCAGATTCAGATGACTGCATCGGGTCGTTTCCTTCACCATGTGATTCAGTTTCCATTATGGCAAGAAGATAATTGACATATTTTTCAATGCCCTCTTCTTCTGCAGCTTCTTTTAAATCATCTGTGTATGCTATTGTTGCCTGCGAAAGCATCTGCATTTTTATTCCGCCTGAAATTTCCGCTTCCTTTTCAGGAGTAAAAAATGCCGCAACCGATGAAATGATTGAAACAATAAGTGTTGATACAATTATCACAACAGCTATTATTATAAGAAGTGGAATAATCACAACTCCGATTTCTGCCATAAGGAAACCTACAAGTGCCATGACGGCGGCAGTTACTTTCTGAATCATTCCCATCTGTGATGAGGATGTCTTTGAATCAGTCTGTTCCTGCATCTGCTGTGGATTTCCACTGTTTTCCTGTGCAGCTTCCTTAATAATTTCCGCATATTTTTTTACTGCATTCACAGCTTCTTTTGCAGCTTCTGACGTGCCGCCGCTTCCTGCGGCAGCCGCTGAATATGCTGCCGACCTTGAAGCATCAAATGAGGCTTCTGTCTGTTTTTGTGAAACGGCTTTAACATATGCCCTGCCATTGTCACCGGATTTTAATGTGCCTTTACCGGATGAATCCACGACATTATAAGTGTTTTTATAACTGACATGTTCATTTAAGTTTTCCCGGCTTTCTTCAATGTCTTTTTCATTCCTTTGCGGAACTTTTTCATTTTTTTCTATCGTAAAGCTGTCACTTTTTTTCCGGTGCTTTTTTAACTTTTCCGAAAAATTCACACCGGAAATAAACGAATCCTGTCCACCATAAACTTCCTGATACATCGTATTTTCATATGTTCCGGTTACGCTTTTTTCTTTTTCAAGTGCTTTCCTGAACTTCCTGTATTCAGGTGAATTTTTAAATGTCTCATAAATTCTTTCCTGTTGTATTTTAGGAATTCTTGAATATTCTTTTATTTCTTTTTTTGACAGATATGTTTCCGGTGTCTGGCTGTCAGACACATCCAAACCTGAATCTTTTAAATCATCTTTAACCGGGCTTCTTATCGTATACATCCTGTATGTGTCAAACTTCTTGTCCTGTGTAAGATGAAGCTTCTGTTTAGTCTCTTTAATCTTCATTTACCACATCCCTTTTTGCCTTTGCCGCTTTTTCATGGAAATCTGTTGAAAATACTTCATACAGCGGATTATCTTCACGCATGAGGGAATCAAGGATAACAACCTTCTTTCCCCAGCACATGATTGAAATTCCCGGCTTGTCGTCTGACAACGTATCAAATTCTTTTTCACTTAACGGCTGTATCTTTAAAAGATTTGCCGCATCAACGCCTTCCTGTGGAAAAAACATTTTATAGCCGCAGTTCTGAAGCATGTCTCTTAAATCAGGCTTTTCAAGTGCACTTGTAAGATTCTGCAGTGCAAGTGTTACAATTCCGCCGAACTTACGGTATGTGAGTATTGCTTCAAGCAGTATTTCTGATGATGACTGCTGTTTTGTAACAACCTGTGTCTCATCGACAACAAGACGTGTCGCTTTCTGAAGTTCCTGGTTGTAATTCATTCTCTGTGAAAGGAAAAACATTATTGACACCATTACAGGCTGCCAGTTTTTTTCAGGCACGTTCTTTAACCCGAAACACACGAAACGGTTTGTTGAAATGTCAACATCCGATTCATATGCGAACATGTCATAGACACCCTCTGTATATTCTTCAAGCGTAAGCACAACTGAATGCATGATATTTATGTCATACTGCCTGTCACTCTTTTCTTCCATTTCAAGAAGTTCTTTTCTTACATCTTTAAGTGTAGGCTGCCTTTCTGCTTTGGCTTCAAATATACTGTTATAAACGCTTTTTACCGCACGTCCTATGAATGTCCTGTGCTCCTGTGTGAAAGTCATGTTATACATCGCAGCTTCCACAAAGCAGCATGCCCAGTCAGAAACAGCTGATACAAATACCTCTTTTTCAGTCGTTCCGGCATCAAACATTTTGGGTGGAATTTCCATCGGGTTTATATGTATTTTTGATTTCGGCGTAAAGTCAAGGAACATCCCGCCGTAAAGTGCAGCCACAGTCTTTGTTTCATTCTGCGGGTCAATGACCTGCAGGTCATCATCTGTTGACAAAAGTGTCTGTGTGATTTCCGTCATTTTTATGAAAAATGATTTTCCAATTCCTGTCGGACCGACAATACATCCATGCGGCGATTTCAGCTTTTTACGGTTTGCAAACACAAGATTTTTTGTAGTCCTGTTTACTCCCATGACGTATCCGCCCGGCTCTGTAATGTCTGCAGAATAAAACGGCTGCATTGCAACAAGCGAGCCCGTATAAAAAGGACGCATCTTTTTTACCATCCTGACGCCTGTAGGAAGTGCCGTATTAAATGCTTTAAGCTGCACATAATTATATGTGTCTAATGTCACTCCTGTTTTTCTCGCCTTCCGTTTCATTTCATCAATACGCAGTGCAAGCTCATCTTCTGATGAGGCAGTCACTGCAACAAGAAGTCCTGCCTGTATGCACTCCTCATCCTCATCATCAAGCTCATCCATATAGCTTTCAAGTTCGGCACGCTTTTTCTTTTTTGAATATGAAATGCCTGTGGCTGCCTGGTTGTTGCTCTTCTTTAAATCAGCCTCCTTTGCTATTGAAAGTTCGTTGTTTCCGTATTTGCTTTTAAGCATTTCTTTTGTGACTGCATGCTCAACAGGTGCATAATCAATCGTTACAAATGACTGGTATGAAGTATCGGATATTGTATGTATGAGGTTTCCTTCATTTAATGACATGTCAAATTCCCTTGCAAAAAGAACTGAAACATACCTGTCATTATTAAACAGCATGAAATCCCTGAATCCTGTTTCCCCTGAAAAGGGGATTACATCATAAAGCACATCATCATCAAAGCTGTACTCTTCCTTCTCTTCCTGATAGAAGAAATTCCTTAACACATTAAGCCTTTTTATGCCGTCAAGTGGAACTATAAAGCTCTTCATCGCCTTGAACATTGTGTCAAGCTCACTGTCCATTGCAAGAAAATAGCTTCTTGCTTCGTCATACGTAGGACTTTTTACCGTGATTGTAAGATAAAGCATGCGTTTCAAATCATGAAGCTTTGCATCTTCAATCTTTTCGTCAATCCATCTTTTTATGCCGGCAGATACAAGCGGATATTCTGCTGAATTCATGTCATTGAATATGTCAGAAATGAATTTATCCATATCTTGATATTCGTTTGCAACCGTGATTTTAAACGAAGCCGACATTGATTTTAAAAATGTCATGAGATTTAAAAGAACGCTCTGTTTCTCATCGTTGTTCTTATTTATGTAATTTGTATCAGAAAAAACATAACATCTGTCATACAGGTTTTCACCCGGCTCGTTTTCAACCTGTGCCATTCCGTTTTTAAACATCTTATGCACAAACAGGCTGTCACGTATATTCTGCGGATACCGCCCTTTGTAGGGCGGTTTTGTAAATACCACGCTGTCAGCAAATTTTTTTACCGGATTTATGTAAAATGCCATTTTTGTATCCTTCCTTTCTTTCCTTATACATTCTGAAATGCCTGTCCGTATTTTCATCAGTTTCATAGACAAGCACCCTGCATTTTTCGCTGTATCTCATTTCCTTTACCGCTTCAATGAATGCAAGGTATCCCTGGTATTTGTACATATGTGCAAACACAACAAGTGCCGCAAACGGAACGGCAATGTAAATACAGAATACAAGACTGACTTTGAAAACAAAAAATGCAGTGGCTGCAATAATCCCTCCGAGAATGAATCCCTGCAGGATATACCCGACTTCCGTTCTTGAAAATCCTTTCCAGAAATCCATCTTGTATTCAGTATTAAAATCTTTATTTAAGTGTATTTTCATTAAAGTGCCTCCTAATTCAATGCAAATGAACGTTTAAGGAACGTATCAGATGCCTTTACTGCAGTTGCCATAAAAGGCATGAAAATAAGTGCACCTACAACCGGCACGGCACCGTCAAACCAGCTTCCAAGCCCTGACACATTCATGAATGACGTAAGGCTCCAGTTGATTCTTGTTGCAATCTGTATCACAAGAACAATCACAACTATCTGCAGCGTGTTTGTAAGAAAACTTTTAAACCATGCAGCGGCTGTAGCCTCAAACCCTTTTCCACCGGCAATTGTTGACATTGCAACAGGTGCTGTCGATATAAGCATGAAAAGATTAAGAAACCTTCCCAGCACTTCAAGAAGAATCGTTATTGAGCATACCGCTGCAACGATTAAATAAATTGGTGCCACTAAAAGCATTGCAAGCCTGAAGCCTGCATCATAATCTCCGCCTACAACACTCGGCACCGCATTTGGGATAAACACATCTGACGTATTTATTGCAAAGCCTGTAAAAGCCTGCATGATGTCAAGAAGATTTACCATGAGCACATTTGCAATGAACAGTTTTATAAAAAGTTCAAAGCCGGCCTCAAGCGTTATTCCTTCCTTGAAATTTGATGCCTGCCGGCAGAACCCGGCAAGTGCAAAAATATTTAAAAACGCAGTTCCCATTGAAAGAAAGAACGGAAACACGGTATCCTTTACATAATCCCATGCACCCGTTCCTGCACTCATTCCAATAAGCTGCATAAGCTCTGATGTCTGCGGATTTGAAAAATCACTTACGTTTTTGCCAAGAAGAACCATTGTAAGGTTCATGACAAAATTCCACAGTTCCTGTGCAAGCGTATAAATTGAACCGCCGGACAGAAGGTCTACAATCCACTGCGGCGGTGATACTGCAAGCATAACCATACTTTTATGCCTCCCGCCTTATCCGAGCCATGCACCGACAATCTGCGGTGCAAGTGTCATAAGAAGTGCACCGCCAATCTTTTTGAATCCCATGGCCTGCATTGTTCCTTCCTGTGACTGCATGCTTGTTCCCATTTCAAAGAAATCCCACAAAAGAATACACGCACCAAGTGAACTTACCGCAGCTTTTATAATCTCAAATATTGAGCCGAAAGAGTCTGTCACTATTTCTGCACCTGAAGCTGCAAACAGCGGCTGCGGGCAGAGTGTTATAAACATAAGTGTAAATGCAGCCATTAAAGCAGCTGCAGCTTTCCTGTTTTTAATAATTCTGTTAATATCCTTTATCATAAAAAATCCTTTCCATGCCGCAAAAAAAGATGTACCATCCGGCGGCACATCTTTTTAAGCATTATTTATATGTATCATGTTAAAACCTGTCGCTTTTTCCGACAAAATATACTCCCGGAACTGCAATAACCAAAAACAGAATCCAGAAGATGATTCCCTTGAAACGGCTTATTGAAGCCGGAAGCAGTGATGTAGCTATTGTGCATATGATTAATGCTGCAATGGCAACAATAACTGCAATAAGAATCTGTTTTTTATTTCTTCCTCTTTTCATATCAAAACTCCTTTACTCGTGACGAAATCCGTCACTTTTTTATTCTTTTATCATCACGGAAGATACGATATTGTTTTTAAGTGAAACTCCTGCTTTATATCTGCCAAATATGAAATACACAATACCGTTTCTGCTTTCTGCATTATATTCTGATGTATCTGTTGAAGCAGCATCCTTAAATACTTTTTTTGCTGCTTCATAATCCGAATCAGACGTGAGTGAAAAACAGCTTGTGCCTTTATTTAACTGTACCGCAATATTTTCACAGGTCTCACCTTTTGATGTATCCACGCTTACAAGCACTGATGATTTATTTGCATCTTCGTATGACTGTGTTACTTTTGATGCTGAAAACGGCGATGCAGTCTGTGAAACATACGTAAAGCCTGCATCCGTCAAATCCTTTACATCCAGCGGATACTTCATTGTTTTTTTGTTGAATTCAAAACGGATTATGTTTTCAGCTGAATCATATGAAAATGCAGTTATCCGTTCATCTTCGTTTTCTGGCACAGGCTGCTCATCCGTGACGGAATCCGTCACATTTTCAGCCGGATTGTCCGCACCGGAGCTTTTCTTTACTGATGAAGAAACAGCAATTACAATTGCAATGACAAGCACAACAATAACCGACATGACAGCATTAACTGCCATTGCTGCTTTTGCATAACTGTTCTTGTTTTTATTTTTTTCTTTATGTGCTGCAAAATAAAAAGCTCCTGCAAAAGGAATAACAGTCATGATGCTGTATCTGTACCAGTCATTTGTACTGACACACTGCCTGTTTTCATTTCTAAGCTCATCAACCAGTTCTGCAAGCTGTATTTTTTCAGTATCGGTTTTAATGCTGTCAGGGCACAAATCAGGCGTAAGCTTAGTTGTTTTTCCACTCCCTGAATTACTGATTTTACAGCCGCAGCTGCCGCAGTATTGACTTCCGTCTTCATTTTCAAAACCGCAGTTAAAACAAACCTTCATGATTTCTCCTTCATCTTTTCAAGAAGTTTTACATAACTTATCACATTGCTGTAATTTTTCTTTCTTTCCTGTTTTTCTTCTTCAATCACAACATTTTTTCCATTTACATATTCCATAAAATCTCTCCTTTTTGTGACGGAATCCGTCACATTTTTATTATGTTTTCAGGCTCATCTGTGTCTGGGTATAAAACAGCCCTTTCATTTTCAATGCCCTTATCCAGAACTTTCTGTTTTTCTTCAATTCCGGTAATAATGCCGTCTGCAGTTTTCTGTATAAGCTCAAGTGACGACCGGAACTCTTTTAAATCATCATTTCTGCTCCACCCGGCAATATAGCCGAATGAATAGTCTGACGCATCAATTCCGAAATGCCTGCATACCGCATAAGCCACACTTTCAGCCTCAACTTCTTTCTGGTTTCTTGACTTGTCATCATCTTCGGCATGAAGAAGCGAATGTGCAGTTTCATGTATTATTGTTTTGAATGTTTGGCTCTCACTCATTCCGCTTTTTATGCCTATTGAATTTGTATTTCTGTCAAAAAAACCGTTGCTCCCATTATTTATTTCAATAATATTTACAGGAACACTGCTGTAACTGCACGCAGCTTCAATAAGCGTTCCATAGTCATTGTCATTGTCGGCAAGCATTGATGTTATTTCAGGAAGCGGCTTTCCTTTTGTCTGTGAAATGTCAAATACCGTTATTACTTTATATGACGGGATGTTTATTTCAACTTCACTGTAAACAGCATTGCCCTGGGCATCAAGAACTGTATTTCCATCAGAATCTTTCTGCATACATTCCGTTTTTATTTTAAAAGGCGAAGGAGCTATGATTCTTATTCCCTTCTCGCCTTTCATTACATGCCTTTCAAGGCTCTGCCATTTCTTAAATCCGGCAACATGCGTTGCATCCGGTTTCTGCATTGCAATAAGCATGCAGTTTCTGAAACTGTAGCTGTGGAATTTTGACATCACGTCAAGCCATGTAGCATATTTATCACTGTCATAAAGCTGCCTGATTCCTTCTTCAAGCTGTTTTGTAATCTCCTTCATCTGCTGTCCGCTTTTTTCAATCATGCCACTCCTCATATACGTGGAGAACACTCCGGCTCATCATAGCCGGCTTCCACATTTTCATCATGTGACACGATTTTTTCCGACTTATCAAGTGCATCACGCATCTGACGCATGCTGTCGCTTAAATCTTTTTCATGTTCCCCAAGCCGGTATTCTTCAGGAATGTTTCTTCCGTCATATTCTTCCGGAATATCATTACACTTTACAAATCCGGCAGAAACATATGTACCCCCGGCATTTATTGCCGCATCTCGTCCATACGCTTCGTAATCAACGTAATCTGTGAGCCATTCAGGAATATCACGGCCTTCATTTTCTATAAGATACCTTCCAAGCTCTTCATCATTTCCTGCTTCAGGAATTAATTCAACCGAATCAGTTGACAAAGCAAGATTAATCACATCTTTCAGGCTGCCTGTATGCTCCAGCGTTTCAATTGCTGCTGAAAATTTTTCAATATCCGCTTCATCTGTTAATACCCCGGCAAGATAATTAAGCTCGCTTAAATTTTCATGTTCCCCAAGTACACCTGAAAGTCCATTAATATAGCAGTCGTAATTAGACAGAAAATATTCCTGATATTCTCCAGTTCCTACGCCAATCTTTTCAAGCACGGCATCCATCTTTTCTTTCGTTGTAGGGAATGCCACCCATTCACCCACAAGTTTGCCGGAACTGTATTTGCTAAGATTTGTGACAAACGCTGCAAAAGGATACTGCGAATTTTCAAACTTATTTACTCCCATGCATTTTCTCCTTAAAAATCAATAAATTAAGGCAGACTGTTAATCTGCCTTTAAAACTGATACATATATATTTTTTCAGGTGGACTTCTTATCTGCATCTTTTATGCTCCTTTTATAAAATTCACTGCACAAAAAAAGGAAGCCCGGATTAATCTCTTAATCCAGGTTTCCTCTTTTAATCTTATTTAATTCTTGTAACGGAATCCGTCACATTTATGCCGTCTTTATATTTCTGACAAGTATATATTACTACATCCAACTGGTGTCATCCAGTGACATTTAGTGACATTTGGTGACAAAAGTGACATTTAGTGTCAGAAAAAAGTACAGGAATTATTTAATTTGCTAAGTCAGTTAAAAAATCCAAAAAACATACTTGTCAATAACTTATACATTTCATATCTAATTATTAAAAATTTATAAATCATTGCAAAAATTCACATTTTTAAATCTTTAAAAAAAATATAAATACACTATTTACATGTAAAGAAAGATTAAATCTTACTAATATACAGCGTCCTTAATTTTTAAAGATTTCTGTCATATTAAAAATAAGAAGATATTTAATTCTTCTTTAAATTCAAAAGAAAGGAGAAAGCTAATTATGAAGAAAATTTTTAAATCAATAATTGCATTACTTATAATATACATATTATTAGCAATACTGCAAAAGATAATTTTAAAAATCATTTTAAAGTTATCTTTAGAATTTTTCAAAAAAATAATATTAATAACCATCAAATAATTAAGACGCTAAACACAGCAGAACTGAACACATGTCGTTTCTGCTGTGTTCTGTCTGTCCATGTTAAGATATTTACTATACAGCTTTTTATACTGTTCAAATTCACTTTTTTTCTTATTCTCACCTATTATAAATTTTTTCAATCTGCACATACACTTTCTCACCTCCGTTCTAGAGTCTTGGCGTATATTCTTCCTCCGGATAATTGTATTTTTCATCAACATAATCATCATATTCTGTTTCATATAAAATATACGGATTTTCCAGTACATCACAATCAACCATATTCTCTATTTTTTCTTTAAGCAGAGGAATATCATTTTCTACTGAATTTTTTATTATTTCATAGTCTATTTTTCCATATGAGTGAACAATTCTGTCACGCATACCCTTTATCTGATATAACCGTAACTCATTATTTTCATAAAATTTCCTGTCAATATCACGAATCTGTGCACAGTGTTCACCAATCTGAACAAGGCACATATTTATTGCATACTGACTTTTCTTATCCGTAAATAATACAGGATAATTATAATCTTCTTCATCACAAATGCCCTGAATATCTTTTATATAAGAATATATATATGCAAGATTAAACATCAGTCTTGTCTTATTATTCATCCCCATATATTTTTACCTTATCCCTTTCAATGCTTTCAGGCATAATATCATACGCCTCTTTCTCTGTTAAAACATCAACATCTTTTTGGAATTCTTTCTGCAGGAAATGATAAAGCCCAAAAAATTCCATTCCTACGGCCCTGTTTAATACAATCATAAAATCAATATCACTTTTTTCCGTAGCCTCTCCTCTTGCATAAGACCCAAATAAGTATGCTTCTTTTACAAAATCCTGATTATCAAACACTTCTTTGCTTTTATTTTTAATCTGCTCTATTGTGTATATCATGCCGTTCCTTTCAACGTGACGGAATCCGTCACATTTTATATGTTATTTATTTTATCATCATGCATCATATCCTGCGTAATATCTTTACCATTGTTATATTTTTCAATCCAGTAAGCCTTTATGGTACATAATAATAATGCCATTATATTTATTATAAGAAATGGTGTGATAATTATATTAAATACAATCCCACATATTTTTTCAAATGAATAACTGTGGATTCCACCCATAAAAGTAACACATTTTTCAATATTTAATATATCTGTTGGAATTATACTTATAATTAAATCTTTAATCAAAACAAAAACTGCCATTATTGCAGATAAAATCTCATTTACCAGATTTCCAACTTTATTATTTACAAGCAAACTGAACCCCCACCACAACACAGCTGCTGTAATATATATAAAAGCCATTAATATTACTGCGTTACTTTCAAACATGCAAAATAAAATAAAAATCAAGCCCATAAGCTGAAAATAATACAGGATACCATATCTAAAAAAGCCCGTTACTGATAACATAATTTTATCTGACAAAAATATTATCTCAAATATAACCAGTACAAGATATAATATTATACATACAATTTGTTTTACTTTAGGAATATTGGTGAATACGGTCAACATAAATAACACACAAATAACAAATATGCATTCTTTTTTATATTTGAAATTTTTACCTAATCCCAATATTAACTTACTGCTTTCATAAAAAATTTTCATTATTTTTTTCATTTAAAATAACATTAAATAATACATCCTCAATATATTTGCAGCATATATTTAATATATGTATTTACATAACTATTACTGCTTATAAAACGTTAACTGTACTACCACACTTAATAAAACAGCAAGCAGTAATACATTTGATACTACTTTATAGTGAAACATTTGTGAAATAAACATTATAAATGGAAATAAAAACTGAAAAAAACTTCCTAATATATGCTGTATACTCTTTTCATCTTTCCGTATTATATAAAATGTCAGCCTCCCTAATCTTAATACTAAAAAAACAATCAACACCACCTGTACACGGAATATAAACATATACTCTGATTCAGGCAAACTTGTAACATCAATCATAAATTCTCTGTCTCCATTCTACAACATTTTCCGTTTTCGTGCCACATCAATCCGAATGGCTGTCTGAATACATGTCATGATTCACACGGCTCTGCCAGTAAGCCTTATTCGTTGTCGGTGCATTAAACAATGCTGCGATAAGATATGCCTTTATATTTTTTATGTCAGATACCGTATGCTGCATCCTGTCATGCACATAAAACATGTCAGATGATGTTATTTTTAAAAATCGTGCCCTTACGAAATTCTGCGACCACTCATTTCCGGCAATGTAGCTCTTATCAGAATTACGCATTATGACCTCAAGAATGATGTTGTAATACTCGTCATACCATGACTGCTTGTCTGCATCCCGGATGTAAATGTCATACTCAATATTTGCCTTGACAAGCTGCTCATAATATTCTTCTTCTGTCATATCTGTCTGTCCTTTATCTTCAGACTGATATGATTGATAGATAGATTGATTAGTATTATCTGATATTTTATTAGCATTTATATCATTATAATTATTTTTATTATTCTTCTGCTCAGGGGTATGTAAATTTTGGAGTGGTGTAAAATTTGGAGTGGTGTAAATTTTGGAGCACTGTAAATTTTGGAGTGGTGTAAATTTTACAGTGGTTTCATTGGCTGGATTGCCCGTTAAATCCATATCCGGTAATTTTTTAACAGAGCCTCCCGATTCATCATGGCACACGCCCATCTTACCTGGCGATTCTGTATTAATACTTTCTGCTTCACTCTCCTGCAGTATATTGTCTGATTTCTGAATATCCGGAGGCACAGCCGCCTGTCTTATCTTTGTAAAATTCATTACATAGATTATATCTGCAAGACCTGCCTGCTGTACTTTTATTATAAGCCCAAAATCAGACAATTCTTTAATGTATTTTAATGCTGATTTCTGGTTGATTCCCATATCAGACGCAACCGCCTTTGATGTATATTTAACATAAGCCCTGTTATAATCATCATACCAGCCCCTTTGAGCCGAAAGAGCCATCCGGTCAAGCATAAGCCCATAAAGCAGCTTTGCCTGAAGGCTTAACCCCTCATATATTTCTTCAGTAAAAAACAGCTTTGGAATTTTCAGGAAGCTGTACTGTTCCGATTCCTCTCCATAATAGTAATCAAATTTCATTTTATCTCTCACCCTTTGCATTATTCCACAAACGTGACGGATTCCGTCACAAATTAAAACGGGACGGATTTTTGTGGGGTTTCCGTCCCGGGTCAGTAATGAATCCTGATTATCCAATCAGGAAATCCCTTTTTTGCTTTGATACTACGGACAATGCTGCAACTGCAATACCGAAAAGGGAGGCTGTCTAATCAGTTCTGAAAGACAGCATTAAAAATAACATGAACGCTGTTATTACAATCTTCATTCCGTTTATAGCTACTGCCGGAAACGGCAGTTTGACCTTAAATACAATAAAAAACAATATAACGGCTATAACTGCCATAATCGCTTTTACTATTGTTTTTCTGCTTATCTGCCTGTTTTTCCTAACAAGTCTTTTCATTAAATCCCGCTCCTTAACACAATGCTTTTATCCTCCTTTAATGCCGCTTCTGCAGGCACTAATACACATAATACCTTTGCATCTTTTTTACCGTAAAAATCGATAAAATCAACAGGTACACGCCTGTCTGATATATAACTACGGTAATATTCCTCATCAGCCAGTTTAAAATCAAGCACCTCAAATTTGTCAGAAACACCCTTTTCAAATTCTCCGGACACCGTTCCCCGAAATGTAGTTCCCTCATTGTAAAATACTTCTACATCATCAAAAACACCATTGTATTTACTTTTTAAATCTGCAACTGTTAATAACATTTTAATAATCCTTTCCTGATATAATCACATTATTTACATTGCTGTCGGAATAACATTCGATATACAACACATTTGTTTCTACTTTGTATGTATAAAATTCTTCTTTATATTTAAAACTTCCGGATGATGAAACATCAGACAGCATTTCTGCACCCGGAAACTTATCATTAATCGCCTTTCCAATATTTTCGTGACTTTCTGATACTGCCTCTTCATACTGATTAATTGAATTATTAATATGATTTTGAGTTTTTTTAATATCTGCCGCTGCGGCAAATATAAATACAGCTATTGTACATATCATTACAACAGCAGCTATTATTTTAGTTGTTTTACCAAAAGCAAAGCTAACTATTAATCTCACACAGATAGCAACTATTGCCAACACTATAATTCCTGCATACAAAACTAAATCCAACTGTACATATGAACTTTTCGACACTTCACTTGTAACTGTTCCAAACATATTTTGTCACCTCGCTACCACTCAATATTTCTAATGTTTTCGTACATTTTTTCCCGCCTAAATTTTTACATCATATTAAAATAGTCACGGCGAAACACAATATTGTAAAAACAAATAAAAACGCAATAACAAATATTTCAATTAAAAGAATCTTATTACTTATTTTTTTTGCCAGCAAAAGTGCTATTAATAATATTGCAATAAAACACAGTATTACAAAAGAAATAATAAAACCAGCATGTGTAGTTCCAAATACATTCATAATCTTTATCCTCAGAATCCATGTAAAACTCCTATATATGTCATAACTGCACTCATAATTAATGCCGAAACAAGATAGCATAAAATTATTGGGCTTTCATGCAGTCCCAAAGCTCTTTCTCTAACTGCCCTTCTTGGATTTCTTTCAAAATATAATGTAAGTTCTTCCTGTATAGGTGTCTGACTTTCAAAGTGTGCTTTATACTTTTTCCCGTTGTATTCCCACACGTATAAACCTATATATCTACTGCTATCTGTAGAACCATCTCCCCATTCGCTAGGAGCATCATGCCACTTTATCAATTTTGCTTTTACAACATGACCGTCACGTTTAGCTTTCTCAAGTATTTTTTTATGTTTAAACGGTACTATTAAAACATGTCTTATCAGACAAATTATCGGTGTAAACGGTATTCCCAATATAATACCGCTTCCTATTCCGACTATAATCATTATTTTTGTTTCCAAAGCCATCTTTAACTCCCTTTCAGTTAAATAACGTATCAATTTTCCCTTAGGATTTATCAAAATATTACTTAGTATTTCTTACTGTCTGTGCCATCGCATTAACAGTATCTCTCACCTGATTTATCATATCTTCCGGCTGTGACTCATCCAGAACCAGTTCCTTCAATACTGCATGGAATACCATCCATGACAAACGAACAACCTATTGTGTAAAGCTCATCTTCCCGCTTGCAGTATTTCATTTTCAAGGCTCTGCAATCATTTACCCTGCTAAATATGCAATCTTTTTTCTCTGCCATATTATACCTTCTTTCTCTCAAAATGCTCATCTTCATCTTTAAGGTACATTATTCAGCATCTTTACTAAAAACTATTGTAATTCCTTCCTATTTAACAATTTATATGATTAAATGAATTAAACTTATCGCAACTGCAAATAATGAAAATACAAGAGCATAGCATGAATCCCATAAGTTCTTCTTCTTAATTTTCATATAAATTGGAAATACAATCATCCACGAAAGTGCCAAAATTATTACAATATAATATAAAATTATTGATATTGTCATATATTATCTCCTAATCTTTTATTTAAAAGAGAAATTTCCTCTCTTTTCTTAGTTAATTCTTTGATTGTATTTTGTTGAACAATGCACTGTTTCTGCCTGTCGTTCATCTGAAAATATTACTTAGTATTTCTTACTGTCTGTGCCATCGCATTAACAGTATCTCTCACCTGATTTATCATATCTTCAGGCTGTGACTTATCCAGAACAGTTCCTTCAATACTGCATGGAATACCATCCATGACAAATGAATAACCTATTGTGTAAAGCTCATAATTACCTGTCTCGGCATGACACGCAAGTTTTCCCTCAAACTTATACATCTCAGTTCCGTTGACTGTAACTTTGGAATCTTTTTCAACTTTTAATTCATCAATAACAGCCTCCGCATGCATATTTTCAGCATAAACTTTAAATATAGATTCATGTGCTTGTTCTAATGCGGTTTCTTTTATTGTGTCATCTGCTGTAATTGCAATATTAATTTGCCTTCCGATTACGTATAATTTTGTAAATCCGCTTTCTATCTCCTGATAGTCCGGCACATTAACATATATTTTTTTGTTTACAGGAACTCGATACACTTTTGATAAATTAACCATTGTTTGTGAAGCTTCTTCTTTTTTTGTATTATTTTTATCCTGTACATTGGTTTCTGTAACAGTTGTATTATTTTTGTCGCTGTTTTCAACATTTTTTCCGCATGCAGCCAATGACACTGCCATAAATACACATAAGCCGATTACTGTAAATTTTTTCATTTTTATAATTCCTCCGGGATTTAATCACATTGTTTATATTGCTATCAGAATAACATTCGATACACACCACATTTTTTAACTTATTGCAATGAATTTATTTGCTGACAATCTGCTATTTTCACATTCACTTTTTTTAATGCCTATGTAAAGATGATGATAAGCCCTTTCCATTTTTCTTAACTCTGTATATGCTGGAACATAATGGCAGCCAAATTCAATGCAGTTCGCCTCATGTCTTTCATGTTTTTTCTTCTGTCTCCTGTTCATAACTGCAGATACTCCTTTCCCGCAGGAGCAGTTGCCCCTGCGATTGATTATTTTTTGTGATATATATTGTAAATGAATAAGTACCTTTACCAGCCCTGTTTTGGGTCACTTTTTGATGGCTTGGCATCTTTATACTCCATAATTTGGGTTGTGATTTTTATTGGATATTTTAAAGCAAAATTATCTTCGTCATAACATGCCATGCAGATTCCTAATGACCTCAACCTGCATGTAACTTCTTTCCCCTCATAATATGCCTGTAAATTTTCCAAAATTTCATTATCAACCGGACAATACCATTTCCCGCTATTTACCCTTGAGATTATTTCAGGTATCATTTCTTTGTTCCATTCAGGAATTAATTCATACACATCATAATTACCGAAATGTCCAAAGCCATCATAACATTCCTCATAAATTGCCTTTCCATATTTTCTCTGAAATTTTTCCGGAACAAGCAGGTATGTATCTTTATACACATCATCCATCAACTGCCTGTTCGTATCACTGTAAATCCAGCTGAATTGTCCCATCCTATTTCCTCCATTCAATTTTTATTCCGCAACTGCCACAGAAACGGCTGTTTGTAAGCTTTGAAAGTGTTGCCTTGCATTCCGGACATCTAGCAATAGCAGTCACTCCCGCAAGTCCGTTTGCTTTATGATAATTAATGACTTCATTTGTGACGGATTCCGTCACATTTTCCGTTTCCTCTTTACTGCTATTCGGCAGATATTCCATATGGTTGTAAATATTATCCTGTCCTGGAAGCTGCTCATCAGTTAATGGCTCATCATCACTGTATATATCCTCCGGGTTATACAATCCCATTTCAGTTGCAGCACTCACAAACTCATGCCATGTGATTTCTTTTCTGTTATTAATCGCAATGCCTCTTAACGAACATCTGTAACTAAGTCTGTATTCACTGTGACCGCTGTGTGTTTTCCCTTCTTTATCTCTAAAACACTCTTCTAAAGATGAATATTTTCTTATTACGTCTTTTGTATATGACGTGTGTTCATATATGGCTTTAAATGCTGATTTAATTTCTGATGCGGAAGGATTTTTTATCGTTTTTACAGCATCTTTAATTGCCTTTGTTTCAGTCACACCGGAATCAATTATTTTTTTCTGCTCTTCTGCCGGAACACTTGCAAGAGTTTTTGCAGCTTCTTTTGTTATCTCATTTTTTTTGAATTTTTCCATCGCCTCATCTGATAAATTTGATGAAACTGTTTTATATTCCTGTACTACAGTTTTACTCAGATTCATCACCTTTGACAGCTTCTCAACAAGTCTTCCGGAAGCTGCTTCAGGGAATGCTTCAGGATTTTCCTTTATAAGACGTGACATTCCCTCAATTTCACGCATTATTTCATAATCTGATTTCTGACTGTATCCATTTGTTGAATACACGGCAAATTCAGCCTCTGCATCAGTCATCTGCTTTACATAGCACGGAATCATTGAAAATTTTTCAATTTTCTTTTCTTCCGAAAGATATTTACACGCCTTAAATCTTTTATGCCCTGCAAGGATTTCATATGTATCGCCGCCTGTTTTTCTTACAAGAAGCGGCTGCAAAACTTCACCGTCAATTTCTATTAAATCAGCAAGTTTCTCCACATCTTCTTTTGAAATTTCTTTGTACTGGAATCGTGATTCGTTGAGGTTCTTATATGAAATCAGCTGCGGGTGCATCTTTTTTGTCATTATCTGCTCAATCTTGTTTTCCTTTTCAAAAAAGCTGTTCAACTTTGGCATACTATTTCACCTCCAGGCTTTCAAGAATTTCTGTTGCAAGTTCAGAATAATCTTCATTCACAGGACATCTGCTTTTGTGCATATAAAGCGGTTTGTGCCGTATAAGTGCACTTTTTATTGCCGAACAGTCAGCTATACTTGTATTCATAACTGAATAGTCGTGGTTTTCACACAAATCCCTGTATATGATTTTCTGGCTTTTAAGATTGCGGAGCTGATTTACAAAAATCTTAAAATTAATTTCTCCGCATCTGTTTTCAAGTGAAATAAGTTCTTTTGTCACAAGATTAAGGTTGTCTCTTGACATGCCATCTAAAATGATTGGAATTAGTACAAGGTCTGATATTGCAAGTGCATTTTCTGTTGTTAATGACACATCCGGATGACAGTCAATCATGCACATATCATATTCATCTGCAACATCAGCGAGGTATCTCCCCAGCACATTTACATCCTTTAATTCTAACGAGGTAAGCTCATTAGAACCTTTTACAAAATCAATGTTTGAAAATCTTGAATGATATATGCCTTTCCTTAACGGCATTACATCAGTCATTATTTCTGCTATGTCCGGTTTGTTTGTTTTAAGCCTTGCAATATCTGCATCAAAAAATGATGTGAGATTTGCCTGCATGTCCAAATCAATAAGCAGAATTTTCATTCCGTCTTTTGCATAATTGGCTGCAAGATTAAATGTTGTTGTCGTCTTGCCGACACCGCCTTTTAAATTCCATGTTGTTATAATTAACATTACTGACTCCTTTCTGTGACGGATTCCGTCACACCGCCAACCCCTTAGCGATATTTCTGATTTTTATTTTTATCAATCCCGTAAATTTCAAGATTGGTAAATTTACTGTTATACATTTCCCTGATGTTATCTACAGCATTTTTTCTTATGCGTAAAATAGTTCTACTGCATTTGTCATTTTCAGACATGAGACGAGACATTCCCTCTTTATAAGAATTTTTGATATACAGCTGTTCGAGGACATAACGTTCGTTAATCGAAAGACTGTTATAACATGCAAGAATCCTGTTTATAGTCTCCTGCTCCTCGAGCAGTGCCCTTATTTTTTCTTTTACACTCAATTCCCAGTCATGCGTCAGTTTTTTATACTTTCTGTATACATCATCAAGGTCGTGCAGTTCGTTTGTGCGACTGTTGAAAGACTCACTGTGATTAATTGATGCGGCTCTTATCAGCCCTGCCTCGTCTTTTCCGGAAAGTATTTTTTTAATTTCCTCCTGATTCTTTTTTAACTGGAACTCGTGATTTTTAAGTACATCAATGATATATTCTTCGTTAATTGTTCTCAGCAATTTTCTTTTCCCTTTCAAGCCTCAGCTTCATTTTACGTTTCTGTGCCTCCTGTGCATTGTATGTCAATGCAGTCATGTTGTTTATTTTCAATTCTCGTAAAATTGTGTAATAGCTTACGCCAATTGTTACAGCTATATCTTTCTTGCTATAACCGGCTTTAAGAAGCTGTTCAAGAACCACCCTTGAATTATAATCAAGGGATTTATACTGCTTTTTACTCATCTTTACACCTTTCATATTTTTTATTAATATAAGACTGCTTTTTAAAAATAAAAAAACTAGAGGCGTAATTACCTCTAGTTTCATGTATAGTATTAAGTTTTAAGTCAATATTTAAGCTGATTGACACTTTATAAGTCACATGATACTAGGTAATTACTACCTTTTGTAACTTAATTTTACAGCTTACAATAAAATATTATAAAATAAAAACCATCATCCACATAAATTAATTATGCAGATGATGATTTATTAATTACTTATTCATATACACGATATGTATTAATCTCTGAGAACGAACTGGTTTACAATCTCATTCATAGCTTCAGCCTGTGCGGATAACTCTTCACTTGTAGCTGAACATTCCTGAGATGCTGCTGAGTTAGACTGTACAACCTCTGAAATCTGGTCAACACCCTTTTCAGCTTCTCTCATAACTTCAATCTGTGCATTTGAGTTCTCGCTTAATTCTTTAGAAACAGTTGCAATCTCATTAATTCCCTTAACAACATTTTCCATTGATTCTGTAGCCTTTAATGCCACATCGTTACCATCGCTTACTTCTCTTAAAGCACCTTCAATAAGGCTTCTTGTATCAACTGCTGACTGTGCACTCTGGTCTGCAAGAGTTCTAATCTGCTCAGCAACAACTGCAAAGCCCTTACCTGCCTCACCTGCTCTTGCAGCTTCAATAGCAGCATTAAGAGAAAGGAGATTTGTCTGGCTTGCAATGCTCTCAATATCAGAAATGATATTCTCAATCTTCTTAGATGTATCACTGATACGCTCCATAGCTTCCATAAGAGCCTTCATATCTTCTCTGCTTGAATCAGCATCTGAAGCATATACTTCAGCCTTCTTGCTCGTTTCCATAAGGTTGTTTACTGTCTCACCAACCTGTTCTGTAATTGTAGTAATTGTAGCCTGAAGTTCTTCGATTGCACCTGCCTGCTCTGTAGCACCTTCTGCAAGATCCTGAGCTGACTGTGCAAGATTTTCAGAACCTGCTGTAACCTGTCCTGCTGATTCTTCAACGCCCTTCAATGTAGCATTCATCTTTCTGTTCATATTACGGACTGACTGAAGAAGTTCAACAAACTTACCAACGTACTTATCTTCAATCTCTGTATTAACTGTAAAGTCACCATTAGCCATAGATGCCATAATTCTATTAATATCATTGATGATAAGACTGAGATTTTCAGCCATCTGCCTTGCTTCGTCATTCATGAAAGCAATCTCATCTTCTACCTGATGTTCAGGAAATTCGCTGTCAAGATCGCCTTCAGCAAATGTTTTAAGTCTGTCAGCAAGTGCTGCAATAGGTTTCTCAATACTTTCAGCAATTCTCTTTCCAATCTTTGTAGAAGCAATAACACTGGCTGCCAAAATACCAATAATAAATATTGTAAGTGCAATTCTTAAAACATCAAGTATGTTTATAAGCTGTGTACCATTAGAAACATTGATATCCATAAGATTCTTGAATGCTGCATAAACTTCATCATACATAGGTGAAAGTTCATCATATTCTGCTTTCTGTGCCTTTGCTGATGCTCCTACATCAGTTGTCGAACCTGCTGACATGATACTGTCTGACTTTGTCCAATAACCTTCAAGGGCTTTACCTATAGCAGCATATGATTCTTTGCCTGCTTTTGTTACCATATACTGCTCAATGTTAGCATAATATGCCTGGAATGATTCTTTTCTTGCTTCGTAATCTTTCTTTTCTTCTGCAATCTGTGAAGTTTCATTATAGCCTATAACAGCCCTGAGTGAACTTCTTGCCTCAGAAAATACTGTCATTGCTTTTCCAATCTCGCCCTGTGAAAAGCCATAATTAGTCATTGCATGATTATAACTTGTACTCATCGCAAATAATACAATATCACTTATAACAAGGCCAATACAACATACAATCGAAATAATCAGGAAACCTCTGTTCAGTCTCCTTCTGATAGGATCTTTTACATTCATAGTCTTCCTTTTACCAGCATTTTATATTATGTTACGAAAAATGCGGTATCTCTCCTTATTCTAATATTAAATTTACACCTAAATGTCGTGCAATGTCGTGCAATGCCGTAACTTACATTAATATCTATACACACGAATTCTTTTAATATTATTATAACAGTACATTTTTTTTATTGCAAGCATAGTATCATTTATAATATCTATAATTTAATAAAAATATCTATAGTTCAAATTTATTATGCATATAAAAATCATGCTTTATGAACTTTCCAGATATCTCATAGTACAGAAACATCCCGGCGGAGTCATTCTGAAACCACCGGAATTAATAAATAATCTATAATACCATTCAAATATATTAATTAAGCAAGCTGTGCTGCAACTTCTGCTGCGAAGTCTTCATTCTTCTTTTCAAGTCCTTCACCAACTTCAAAACGAACAAATTTCTTGATTGTGAAAGATGAACCAGCTGCTTTGCCAACTTCTGCGATATACTTAGCAACTGACTGCTTACCGTCTTCAGCTTTAACATAAACCTGATCCATAAGACAAATTTCTTTAAGCTGCTTAGAAACACGACCTTCTACTAATCCGTTGAAAATCTTATCAGCTACGATATCAGCCTTATCAGCTAAAGCAAGTTCTGCTAACTGAGCTGCAGCTTCCTTTGTAAGGAAATTGAATAAATACTGCATGTTGCTCTTATGTTCTTCATAAGTTGCGATATCAGCATCACTCCAGATTTTTTCTGAAATAGCTTTTTCAATTAACTTGTTTAAGATTGGCTTTGGAAGAGTTGCAGGATCATTTAATGCACTATCAACAATAATCTCTCTTAACTTAGCGAGTTCATCTGCTGACATATCATTTCTGCTGATATATTCCGGATTCATAGCTGCAATCTGCATTGCGATATTTGTAAGAGCTTCTTTAACAGCATCACCTGAAGCACCTTCTGCTGCAACAAGAACACCGATTCTTCCGCCGCCGTGAATATAAGAAGCTACGCAGTCACCTGTAAGCTTTTCAAATCTTCTGATAGAAAGTTTCTCACCGATTGTAAGAGTCTTCTCTTCAAGTTCTGACTTCATATCGAGAATACTGCATACATCTTCACCATCTCCAGCTTTTTCAACTGATGACTTGAGTGCCTTGTCTGCAACTGCCTGAACAAATTCCTGGAAAGTAGCATTCTTAGCTACGAAATCTGTCTCTGAATTAACTTCTACAACAACTGCTGTATTACCTTCATATGCAACTCTTGTAATACCTTCTGCTGCGATTCTTCCTGCTTTCTTTTCAACCTTAGCTGCTCCGCTCTTTCTAAGAACATCAACAGCTGCTTCCATATCGCCATCTGTCTCTGTAAGAGCTTTCTTACATTCCATCATGCCTGCACCAGTAGACTCTCTAAGTTCTTTAACCATTGCTGCTGTAATTGCTGCCATTATAATTTTCCTCCAATTAATTATTATTAATTTTAAAAAATGCTTCAACCTGATATGTCAGGCTGAAGCATACATAAACTTAAGTCGATACTTAAATATTAAGCTTCTTCAGCTACTTCTTCCTCTTCAGCTGGAGCTGCTTCTTCACCCTGATTTGCTTCGATAACTGCATCAGCCATCTTAGAAACGATAAGCTTAACGGCTCTGATAGCATCATCATTACCAGGAATTACATAATCAAGCTCGTCTGGGTCACAGTTTGTATCTGCAATACCGATTAATTCGATACCAAGTGCGTGTGCTTCCTGAACACAGATTCTTTCCTTCTTAGGATCTACGATGAAGATAGCATCTGGAAGTCTCTTCATTTCCTTGATACCGCCAAGGTTCTTCTGAAGTTTTTCAAGTTCTTTCTTTAAGTTAATAACTTCTTTCTTAGGAAGAACATCAAATGTTCCATCTTCTTCCATAGCTTCGATTTCTTTAAGTCTGTTGATTCTGCTCTGGATTGTCTTGAAGTTTGTAAGCATACCACCAAGCCATCTCTCATTTACATAGAACATTCCACAACGCTCTGCTTCTGATGCGATAGCATCCTGAGCCTGCTTCTTTGTACCTACGAAAAGAATTGTGCCACCGTTAGCTGCGATATCAGCAACTGCCTTGTAAGCTTCATCAACTTTACCAACTGACTTCTGTAAGTCAATAATATGGATACCATTTCTCTCTGTGTAGATGTACTCAGCCATCTTAGGGTTCCATCTTCTTGTCTGATGTCCGAAATGAACACCTGCTTCAAGTAACTGTTTCATAGAAATTACGCTCATTTTAATACCTCCATTGGTTAAATAATCTTTTGCAGACTTCAACTCTTGCAGCCACCGTAAGCGTTATCCGGCACCAACTGCAAAATCCACCTGCATGTTTTTTCACACGAAGATGATTATATCAATACTTTTATAATAAATCAAGCAATATTTTTTGATTTTTTATATTTTTTTATCGTATCAGCTCTTTGTTATAATTTTTGCTATATTTTCGTAGCTGTCGCCGATATTTATCTGATATAAACCATCACGTATTATTGCATCATACCCACTGTTTTGCAGATAAAATGCAAAGGAGTTCTCATCATCAATAACTCCCGCTTTATATAAAAGTTCAGCTGCTGCTGTACCATATATAACATTTTCAAATTTTATAGTAACTGTATTACCCTCTTTTGAATACAATGTTTCAGTCTGTGTTGTACCTTGTGACGCACTCTCTTTTGTACTGTCTTTGGCACTCTCTGTCTTTGCATGTTCCGTCTTCTTTTCGTCTTTTTTGTCAGAATTGTTCTCATCTGCCTGGGTTGTATATGCAATCACCGAGCCAGATGTTTCTTTATTATCTGAAACATGATTATTACCGTTATTATTATTCACAAACAAATTGGAAATCATTAGAATAATTGTCGTTAATATAAAACCAATTCCAAGGCCTCTTAAATGATATTTAAGTTTCATGTGATTCTCCGTAACTGTTAATTTTATCCCAGTGAATTTTTATATAAATCCACAACAAGCTTCACTTCTCCAACACCAAGCCCAAGCTGTTTCGCTATTGTCCTGTTATCAAGACCTTCTTTGTAAAATTTTAATATTTTCTGGTTCTTGCTGTTTGCATTTTCAATATCAAGATCCGCTTTATCAGCAGATTTATTTTTTGTTTCTGCCTGTTTTTTCAATTCATCATTCTGGCTTAATATCTTAACTTCCGGTGACTGCTTTTCTTCTTTTTTTACTTCTTCGGTATAAGCATATTCCGCAGTATTGTTTTCTATGGCTGCCGCACTTTCTGAAACCGCTTTATCGACCTCTTTTTTGACATTATTTACATCTTTAACAGTATTTTTTACTTCTTTCGCCTTTTCATTCAGCATATCATATAAAAAAACTGTCTCATTATGATTTTTATTAATCTCATTCATAACGGTATCAGCATACTCATTAAGTTCAAGAATTTTAGTATTTGAAATTTTATCAAGCTGGGCTTCCGTTTTTTCTGAAATATCACCAAGCTGTTCATTGATAATATCATTTATACGTTCTCTTACTTTATCCTGCTCTGCCTGTGTAAGTTCCTGTACGGGCTGTCTGTTTACAGAACTTTCTTCTTTTGATTCTATCTTTTTTTCATCAGGTATCATAAAGCTGGCAATAAGACATAAAATGCCTGCCACAAGCAATATAATTTCTACTGTCGTCATAATACTTTCTGCCTTTACAAATTCTAAACTTTTATATCAAAAAATACATCTTCATCCTGTTTTACAGTAACATTGCCTTCCTTAAAAGAACGCTTTGAATATGCACCGCTTCCACTTCGCTCATATTCATTGCTGCTCTTTTCTTTAGCATCAAACTTATGACCTTTATTTTCAACGTCATCTTTTTTAGTTACCTGCTCAGATTTGTTTTCGACCTTCTTGTCAACATTGGACACAATATTCATCTGTTCTGTCGCTGGTCTCATATTTTCACTCTGCTTTATATGTGAAACTTCATTCATCTGAGGCACCATCATAATATCAATAGGTCTTACACTCATAAGCACTCCAATCTACAATGACTGCCATTTAATATCTGCTTTATCTTTTACGAACTGACAGAATGTACGTTTTTCTTTGATAAAATAATTCTGTTCGCCAAATATAAGTTTTACGCCAACATATATATTTCCGCTGACTCTGACCCTTGCATTTACATCTTCACCAAGCTGTTGTCTTAACTGCTCAAGTTCATTTTTCTGCTCAGTCAGATCTTTTTCTATCATGACAAGATTACGCATTGTCTTTTGCTGAAGTTCTACCTTATCAGGTGCAAGTTTTCCTTCGATTTCCTGTTTTTTTCTCAATGCAGTCATAATCTGGTTAAGCTGTATCTTTGAATCACCGAGTTTCTGCAGGCTTGTCTTTAACTCATCAACTCTCTTCTTTGCAGCCGGGTCAACGCCTACACCTACAACGGTTGCTGTTCCCATCTCATTTCCTATATTTTTTGCTTCAACCAGGCATATCGAACGGACTTCACCGCCTACAATAAGACCATTTCTTCCAGATGCTTTTATTGTTCCTTTCGCACGTACTTTACTATGCAAAATGGAATCTGCTTCGATATTTCCACCGGCTTCTACGCTGCTCGCACTCTCAATAAACTTAGAAACTATATTTCCACCGGCTTTAATGACCGCTTTATTCATTCCCTGAACACCACGATTAAATGTAATATCACCATCAGCAATAATTGTAGCACCTTCTACAATACCACTTACTGAAATATCACCAGCAGCTTTTACTGAAAATCCTGCAAGTACATTTCCTTTTATCATAACACTTCCGCTATAATTAATATCTCCTGTAGATGCATCAACATCTACAAGTTCAAGAACATTAGATACAAAAACCTTATCATTCTCAAGTGTTACATGACCGTCAACTTTTGAAATTAATTTAAGCTTATCTTCAGATACCTCCATATTTTTGCCATATCTGAATACTGCTCTTTTTACTTTTCTTGGATAAACGGGTCTTCCAAGAATATCGGTTCCGTTGTCACCTCTGTCTTCCGGATGGAGTATTGCTACAACATCACCGCTTTTTATATGATTAACATTTTCAAGTGTATGAAAATCTACTGTTCCATCTTCATTCATCTTTGGCGTTGGTTTTAAGCTTGTATTAAATGTATACTCAATATAGCCATCGCTTCCTTCTCTTGCTTTAGTTCCTTTTGCAAGAACATATATCTCAAAATATCTCTTTTCAAGAAGAAAAAGTCTTATCGCTTCTTCTGAAATTCCACTTATTACTCCGATATTTTTTAAATCTTTTTGTATTTCTTCATAAGTAAGTTCTTCCGCACCTTTAAACGGCGGATAGAAAACTGCCTCAAGTGTCATTGTATCATGGCTTATTCTGTAATCGCCAAACTCAGATACCGGATATGGTGTCTCATCAGACACTTTTACTGTAACTTCCTGCGTTGCACCTTTTTTTACTGTATCACCAATCAGTGCAATATCACATCCGTATATATTTTTCTTTTCTATGTAATATAAAACTTCTCCGGCATCCAATGCAGGTTCTCCCTGTTGCGGAGGATAAACTGTAAGATACAGGCCATCCTGTCTTGTATCAAATTCAAAATACCCCTTTGTACATTTCTCCATAAATTTGTCTCCCCATTAGCCTCAAGCTAAAATTTCCATATAATCCCCTAGTTTTTTACGCATTTTATTAAGTGCCTTTGTATGTAACTGAGAAACCCTTGATTCAGATACATTAAGGACAAGACTGATTTCTTTTAAAGTCAGATCTTCATAATAATAAAGCGTAACTACATTTTTTTCTTTTTCTGTCAGCAGGTCAAGTGCCTCAACAAGCATCTTTTTCAATTCTTCTTTTTCGACTACATCTTCAGGTGTCTCAAATCTTGTATTGTTAACTGCCTGTATGCCGGACTCACTGCCCTCTTCCGTATACTCATCAAGGGAAATAAGATTTGACATTTTAGTCTGTCCCTGCCAGTTATTAAGTTCTTCTATTGAAATCCCAAGTTCTGCTGCAAGTTCTTCATCTGTTGAAGTTCTCCCTGTTTTCGCTTCTATAGCAGCCATCGCAGCATTAATTTTTTTCTGTTTCTGACGCAGCGAACGTGGAATCCAATCCATTTTTCTTATCTGGTCTAATATCGCACCTCTGATTCTGAGACTGGCATATGTTTCAAACTTTACATTTTTGCCATAATCATATTTATCAATAGCATCAATAAGTCCAAATATACCATATCCAACCAGATCATCGTATTCAACATTATATCCAAGATACATACTGAGTCGCCCTGCAACAAGCTTAACAAGCTGTGCATACTCTAAAATCAGTTCATCTCTTAATTCTGTATCATGCGTCTTTGAATACTGTTGCCAAAGCTTGTCTCTGCCTGCTTCATCCATTAATGCCGCCCCCGCAATTCATCATTCTTTATTTTTGCTCATTTTTTTCTGACTGGTTATCAGCTTTTTCATTGCTGTCTTCACTTGGTGAATCATCCTGTGAAGACTCTGTATCCTGAGATTCTTTATCTTTTTCCTTATCGTCACTAAATGCTTTGTTAAGTATTACTCTTATAATAATTCCCGAAATATAAAACCCTGCCATCACTAAAACAAGTATCCATAAAAATGGTTTAAGAGAATACTTATTAACTATCATCACTACACTCGTCACAAATCCGGCAAGCAGAGTTATTATTGCCGGAACATTACGAAATTTTTTCATAAGCAGATACCCCTGAGCCTTAAATTGTCTTGACTGGCTTTCCTACAGATTTTATAACATAATCTCCTGTTTCCGAATAAAATTCAACTGTACGGCCATAATTAAGTCCACAGTCTTCTGCCAGCAATCTTATGTTATATTCTTTTAATTTCTTTTTTGCTGCTTCTGCATTACGTTCACCGACTCGCAACGAATCATTTGTAGTCGTCATGGCAAACATCTGGGCACCTCCGGCAATCTTTGCTACAAGTCTGTTTTTATTTGCCCCAAGTGCAGCCATTTGGCGTATAAGTTCATCAATTCCTGTATCTGCAAATTTAGCAAGATTAGAATTATTTCTTATCTGTGTACTGTCCGGCAGCATGCAATGCAATAATCCGCTGATTTTAGTTACAGGATCATATAAAGCCACTCCAACGCATGAACCTAATCCAAGCGTTGTCAATGCATCGGGGCATTTGCAAACTTTCAAGTCGGCCATTCCGACTTTAATCATATTTCCCATTTTACTCTTTCCAATCATTTAAATAACTTATCAACCATATTACATTCCAAGCGAAGTCAGAATTTTATCATATGATTCCAATTCCGGTATAAGTAGAAAATAACCTGTAACAAAATCATCTTCGCCAAACTCTGACTGAATCATCAGCAGCTTATCACCATATTTACCAAATTCAATGGCTGGAACGCTAAGCAGTGCACCAAGCATGTCAATAGAGAGTGCCGGAACAGATGATACCATCTTCATTCCGGTAAGGCCTGACAATGCTGATAAATATGAACCGGAAACTATATTTCCAATTTCATTTAAGGCAGACATTTCCATTTCAGAAAAATCTGCCATCCCATTTTCATCTTGATGAACATCCCGCATCATAAGTGAGTTTACAAGATGATGAGCCGACTTCATATCAAATAAAAACATCATCATTCCATCGATATCCCCCTGTATTTCAAGGAGAATACCTACAACTGTCTGTTCCTCAGAACCAATAAATGACGAAATATTGTCAAATGGGAGTAATGCAACATTAGGTACTGACATATCAACCTTAATATTAAGCATTGTAGCAAGTGCCGTTGTTGCATTTCCGGCTCCAATATTTCCAATTTCCTTTAAAACATCAAACTGTGAATCTTCCAGTTTTTCAAGATCAATCTTTGACATCAGGCACTCCCTTCTTAAATCATCAGCTTTCTTCTATTAATGCAACAATATCAAGAAGAGAAATAAGCTCGTCATTGCTCTTGCCTATCGCACTGATATATCCTGAACCTACAAGGGAACCTGAACGTGCAACAGTTTCGATATCTGTGCTTTCAAGTGTTACAACTTCTTTTACCTGGTCAACAATTACGCCTATTGTTGCACCATCAACCTTGATAATGATAATTCTCGTCTTATCTGTATAATTATCATCTTCAAGACCAAGTTTGAGACGAATACTCATAACAGGAATAATCTCACCACGAAGGTTAATTACTCCTTTATAGTATGACTGTGCCTTTGGCACTCTTGTAATTCTCTGATTTCTTACAATATTATCAATATACTGGATATTAATGCCATATTGTTCATTGCCAATCTTTACAACTATATACTGAACAGCATCCATTGCTTCATCTGATGCTTTTTCCATTGTTTTTACTTCTTCCATAGATAGCCACCTAACCTTTCCGGATTTTTATCAGACAAGAGTATTTGCATCAATAATCAAAGCAACTGAACCATCACCTAAGATAGTTGCACCGCTTATCATCTTATTAATGTTGATATACTTGCCTAAAGATTTAATTACAATTTCCATCTGTCCAATGAGACTATCTACAACAAGCCCAGCCTGCTTATCTCCCTTGCTGACGATGACAACAGTAATATTTTCCTGTTCTTCCTGTTCTCCCGGTACATCAAGAAGCTCTCTGAGACGAATGAGCGGAATAACATTTCCACGAAGATGTATTACTTCTTTTGCATGTACATATTTTATCTCACTTACAGGAATATCTTCAATTGTCTGAATTGAGCCAAGAGAAATAGCATATTTTTCATCTCCGAGCTTAACCATAAGTGCCTGGATAATTGCAAGTGTCAATGGAAGTCTTATAATAAATGTACTTCCTTCACCATATACAGACTTAACTTCAACATCACCGCCAAGTGCTTCAATCTTTGATTTAACAACATCAAGTCCTACGCCTCGGCCTGATACATCAGTAACCTTATCGGAAGTTGAGAAACTTGGTTTGAAAAGCAGATCTATTACTTCTTTATCAGACATTATTGCAGCCTGTTCTTCTGTAATATTTCCTTTTTCTATAGCTTTACTCTTTACTTTTTCAATATCAATACCATTACCATCATCACGGACTTCAATAACAACATTGTTACCATCCTGATATGCATCAAGGAAAATAGAACCAACTTCGCTCTTTCCTCTTTCTTTTCTGACTTCGGCACTTTCTAGTCCATGGTCAGCTGAATTCCTTAACAGGTGCATAAGAGGATCACCGATTTCATCAATAACTGTTCTGTCAAGTTCTGTATCTTCACCTGACATGTATAATTCCATCTTTTTATCAAGCTTCTTGCTCAAATCTCTTATCATTCGAGGGAACTTACTTACTACGCTCTCGATAGGCATCATACGTACCTTCATTACTGATTCATGTAAGTTTGTTGTTACTCTCTCAAGATATTCAATCTGTTCATTAAAGCTCTGGTTAATGCTCTCTGAGCCTTCTTCACTGCTTGCTGAAACAAGACCATTCTTCGCAATAATAAGCTCGCTGACAAGATTCATAAGCACATCAAGTTTTTCAATATCAACTCGTACAGTATGTCCGACAGGCTTTGCTTTACTATTGGCAGCCTGCTGTTTTGCACCTGCCGGCTTCTTTGAACCATTAGCATCTTTCTTATCATTTGATGACTGTGCTTTTGAAGCCTGCTTAGCTTTTTCTTCTGTCTTTTCTTCTTTTGGCTCCTCTTCGGTCTTTTCTTCCGGAAAAGCCTTCGTTATTTCTTCACCATCAGCATCTTTGATTTCAGATACATTCTTAATTATCTTGATGATATCATCAAAACTTTCCTCTGTTAAAATAACAATCTGAAAATCAAAATCGAACTTTTCATCTTCGATATCCTGTACTGAAGGATCTGATTTTATAATGTCTCCATGTCCTTCAAGATTCTTAAATACAAGAAAAGCTCTTGCAGCTTTAAGTATACAATTTTCGTCAACTGTTACTTTAATCTCGTAAACATGCATTCCTTTTTTAAGTGCTTCATTTACCGCATTCTTTTCAAAATCAGCAAGTTCCATGCTGATACCATGTTCATCTGCCTGAAGTTTCTCTGCCGGTGCAGATTCTGCCTGTTGTTCCTGTTTTTCTTCAGCTGGTGCAGCATCTTTATTTTCTGATGCAATAAATGCATTGAGTGCCTTAATTATAGGCTCATTATCATTAGTTCCTTCATCCTGTGTCTCCTGAATATTATTAACATATTCTTCAAGAGCATCAAGGCACTGAAATAATACATCAACAAGGTCTGATGTGACCTTCATATTACCATTTCTTACTTCTGAGAATACATTTTCCATATCATGTGTGAGATTCTGCATTCTCTTATAGCCCATAGTTCCTGCCATACCTTTAAGAGAGTGTGCGGCACGGAAAATTTCATTAATTGTATCACTGTTTTCAGGTTCTTTTTCAAGAATCATTAACTGATCACTAAGGCTCTGTAAATGTTCATTTGATTCATCAATAAATATCTCTAAATACTGGCTTACATCCATGTTAAGATACCCCCACGTTCTTCGTAATTGTTTCTGCCACGCTGCCCAAAGGTACAACTTCGTCAACGAGGCCTGTCTGTGCTATTGCTTTCGGCATTCCATAAACAACACATGTATCAGCATCCTGTGCAATTACATGCAGTTTTTTATGATGGGCTGCCAGACCCTGTATTCCTTTTGTTCCGTCCGCTCCCATACCTGTAAGTACAACACATGTTATCTCATCATACTGGCAGTTTTCGAGCGACTCATACATTACGTTGGCACACGGTCTTAATCCGTCTATGGCTGGCTCGTCACTTAACTTAATACAATAATCCGTGCCTTTTTTCACGACCCTCATGTGCTTTCCGCCCGGTGCAATATATACCACACCATTTTTTAATATATCACCTTCCTGAGCTTCTTTTACTTCTACTTCACTTATCTCATTAAGACGCTGAGAAAGAGAAAATGTAAATCCAGCCGGCATATGCTGTACAAGCACAACCGGTGCATCCAGGTTCTTAGGAAGATAAGGAATAACCTGCTGTAATGACTTAGGGCCTCCTGTAGAACATGCAAGTGCCACAATCTTTTTCCTGCCTGTCTTAACGCCAGTAAAATTCCCCGGCTCCAGCTTTCTTGGCATAACTACCGGCTTCGGTTTTGCCGGTCTTACTACGCTTCCCGGCTTTGCAAAAGAGGTTGTTCTTAAATCAACTTTGCTTCTGTGGCTTCCGGTTGCAAGATCAAGCATCTTGTGAATATTGTTCTTAAATGTTTCGCCCTTTGTCTCAAGATAATTTTCCGGCTTTGTTACGAAATCAAACGCTCCAAGTTCAAGTGCTTTTATTGTTTCTTTTGCACCTTCTTTTGCAACAGTGCTGACTACAATAACTGTCTGCTCTATTCTGTTCTTTTGCAGCTTTTCAAGCAGTTCCAGTCCATTCATCTTAGGCATGTTAATATCAAGAATAACAGCACTGTAAAGATGTGGATTAGATACTATTAAATCAAATCCTTCTACGCCATCTCTAGCAATTGCCGCAACTTCATAATCACCGCCTGAGTTAATTATATCAGATATGACTCTTCTCATGAGTGCAGAATCATCAATTACCAGTATTTTCTTTGCCAAAATGCTCTCCCCTTTCCTTTCTTTGAATTATACGCTGCTGTTCAAATATGTATTTGACAACAGTCTCCCTTAATTCATGGGAAATGCCTTTAAACTGTATCCTGTTATCATAACAGTCTTTTCTGTTTGGAGATTCCAATGACAGAATTACTCTTCCGACAACTTCAATATCTCTATTACCTATATTCATCTCCACCGGAAAGCGGATATAAATATAATTATTCTTTTCAAGCGGCTTTTGAGTCATAATTCTTAATCCGCCGCCACTTATATCGACAATAATGCCCTTGTCAACATCCTGTGTATCCTCAGGCACAATATTATCATGCTGAAATCTTAAAAGTTCCGTATCTGTGAGCTTTCTGAAGTATCCTTCAATAGTACATGGAAGACGATAAAACTGTCTTCTCTGGAACTTTTTAAGTTCCGTTGTACATTCAACTTCCATTATATATATATTACCTTCTTTACCTCTTTCAGTAACAAGAATCTCACAGCTGAAAATACCTTTTACTGTATAAAAATATGCATGCATCCTGCTTCCAGGCTCAATTGGTACTATGTGGCCTTCACTTATAGGCATTGCTGCAACAATTTTTTCATCTTTCATATCAAGAATCTGGCTCACATATGTGACTGCGTCGTCATCTTTATTCTTTTTAATTTTACTTAATTCGATTTTGTTTCCCACGCTCAAAATTCTATCCATATCAATCTCCATTTTTCATTTTTCTTGAAAATACATTTCTGAAGAAACTTCTTACACCTGCATTCTGCGATACTGCATGACCTGTTTCAAGTGTACTCACTATATTTTCATAACATCTTGAAGCTGGTGAATGTGGATACATAATTGTTACAGGTTTCTGGCTCATTACAGCTTTTGTCATATTATCATCATAAACCACATGACCTAAATATTCCATCTTAATATTAAGGAATTTAGTCACAACTGAGTTGAGCTTTTCATACAGATTTCTGCCCTCTTTCTCATTAGAGACGCGGTTTGCAAGCATCTTTACTTTATTTACAGATGAATCATATGAATCTGTCATGCTGAGTGCTTTAAGGAGTGCATATGAGTCTGTTATAGAAGTCGGCTCCGGAGTTGTCACAAGCACTGTTTCAGGTGATGCAAGTATAAATTCCATTACAGCGGGTGATATACCGGCTCCTGTATCTATGATTATAACATCTGCAAACTCTTCGAGCTGTGACAGCTTCCCGACAAGATTTTTCACCTGTTCTTTATCAAGATTGACAAGTTTTGCTATTCCAGAACCACCTGATATAAATCCTACACCTTCAGGTCCTTCTGTTATAATATCTTTTATATCCATGCCGTTAAATATAAGGTCACCCATGTTATATTTCGGAATTACGCCAAACATGACTTCGACATTGGCAAGTCCAAAATCTGCATCAAGTATTATTACTTTCTTTCCCATTTTCTGGAACTGAAGAGCAAGATTAATTGATGTATTTGACTTACCGACACCACCTTTGCCACTCGTAACTGTTATTACTCTGGCATTGGTAACAGTTCTCTGATTCTGAAGCTTTATTATATTTCTAAGTGTTTCTGCCTGATCCATTATTCACTTCCTCCCAGCAATTTCCTTGCTAAAGCCTGTTCGTCAATAAGTTCAATATCATTAGGCACATTCTGTCCATATGTTGTATACGAAAGCTGTGCACCTGTAAGCAGTCTTACATTAAGTATATTTCCGAGAGAACACGTCTCATCAAGTTTTGTAAATATAATAGACCAGTTGTTAATATCTTCATATCTCTGTGCTATATTTACCAGGTCTTTGTATTTTGTTGTTATACTAAGAACAAGATATATCTCAACGTCAAAATTGTCTTTTAACTTTTCAGCTTTTTTGAGCATATCGCTAAGCTCATCCATCTGTTCTTCACATTTATGTGAACGGCCTGCCGTATCGACAAGGATCAAATCATAATTCTTATATTTGTCAAGTGATTCTTCAAGCTCATCGGCACTATATATAACATCTACGGGGCTGTCAATAATTGAAGCGTATGTATTGAGCTGTTCAACTGCCGCTATTCTGTATGTATCTGCCGTTACAAATGCCACTCTGGCATATTCTTCAAGTTTGAATCTTGAAGCAATTTTTGCAATTGTAGTTGTCTTTCCTACTCCTGTAGGTCCGATAAAAAATACAACTTTAGGTTTATCACCAAGTTCAATCGGTTTTGGCTCACCAAGTTTTAAGATAATTTTCTGATATACAGCCGACAGGATACTGTCAATATTAGACTCTCTTTTTAATGAATTCTCTATATCTGCCATTATTTCATCAGCGAATTTTTCATTCACTTCATTGTCAACAAGTTTTTTGTATATCAGTCGTATAAATTTCATATTGGCATTTTCACGTTCTTCTACAGCTTTTTTCCCGGCAATGCGTTCAGCTGCAATGTCATCACGCTCTTTTTCATCATCAACCTGCATGCTGTTCTTTCTGGATGCACCTGCATTAATCTGGCTCTGTAAAAGGCTGTGAAGCGAATCGAGTTTCTGTTCTATAACAGCCGACTCACTCGAAACTGATATTTTCTCATCTGCTAAAAGATTAAGACCGCCTGCAGGTCTTGAAGATATATCAGGCTGCTTATGCATATTTCCCGCATATGATGATGCTTCAAAAGCTTTTCCAAACTCTTTTGCACCTGTGTTTGCTTTTTTCGATAATTCTTCTTCTTCAAGTGCCGCTGTTACTTCAACAACATCCTTTTTAAATAATTTTAAAATTCCTCTCTGCTTAATAGTCTTCACATTTAAAACTACGGCATTATTTCCCAATTCTTCCTGAGCCTTTAAAATAGCATCTTTTTCTGTTTCGCCCTGAAATTTCTTAACTATCATCTTATTCTGTCACCATCCCTACTGACTGTAATTCCACATTTGATTCAACTTCATTATATGAAATCACAATTATATCTTTTATGTAATCCGAAACAAGTTTTTTAAAATAAAGTCTTACTATCGGAGATGTAATTACTATCGGATTCTTGCCCATATCTTCAAGTTTCTTAATTGCATCTTTAAGACTGGCAACAATTTTTTTTGTTTTTTCAGGGTCAAGTGTAAGATATGATCCCTGTTCTGTATTCTTTACCGAACCCATAATATCCTGTTCAACCGCCGGATCGAGAGTAACAACATTAGTAACTTCGTTCGGTGGAAAATATTTTCCGGATATTGCACGCTTCAGGCTCTGTCTCACATATTCCGTAAGAATATCTGTATCTCTTGTAACCGGTGCATGATCTGCAAGTGTTTCAAATATGGTTACAAGATCCCTTATTGATATGCCTTCTTCAAGAAGATTCTGAAGAACTTTCTGGATTTCACCAACACCAAGAAGTTTAGGCACAAGCTCTTCAATAAGCGTTGAATTGTTTTCTTTAATATTATTAATAAGATTCTGTACATCCTGACGTGTAAGAAGTTCAGCAATATGCTGTCTGATAACTTCTGTCAGATGTGTTGCAATTATTGATGGCGGATCAACTACTGTATATCCAAGTGATTCAGCACGTTCTCTCTGACTTTCTGTTATCCATATTGCCGGAAGATGGAATGACGGTTCAAATGTAGGAATACCTGTAATCTCTTCCTCAACATATCCCGGATTCATAGCCATATAATGGTCAAACAATATCTCACCTTCACTCACCTGTATACCTTTTATCTTAATTACATACTGGTTAGGATTGAGCTGGATATTATCCCTTAAACGGATAATAGGCACTACAGCACCAAGTTCCAGGGCAACCTGGCGTCGTATCATTACAACTCTGTCAAGAAGGTCGCCCCCCTGATTGACATCGGCAAGAGGAATAATACCATAACCAAATTCCAATTCAATAGGGTCTACATTAAGAAGACTGACAACGTTCTCCGGCTTCCTGATTTCCTGTGCTTCTGTCTCCTCACGTTCCACTTCTTCCTCTATCTGTTCTTCACCCTTCTTATCTCCAAGCTTTCTTCCTGCAAGAATAAGTGCTACACCAAAAGGAACAAATACATATATAGGAAGTGGCGTAAATACACCTAATACTGTAAGAGCACCACCAACCATCATAAGAACCCTGTCCATTGAGAACAGTTGTCCAACAATCTCATCGCCAAGTTCACCATCACTTGATGCTTTTGTTACAAGAACACCAGTTGCAAGAGATATAAGCAAAGATGGTATCTGGCTACAGAGTCCATCACCGATTGTAAGTATTGTATACTTTGATAAGGCTTCATTGATACTGAGCCCGTTATACATCATGCCCATTACAATACCACCGACAATGTTAATACCGGTAATAATAAGACCTGCAGTGGCATCACCTTTTACATACTTTGTAGCACCATCCATTGAACCAAAGAAACTGTTTTCAAGCTGTAGCTTCTTTCTTCTTTCAGCTGCTTCTTTATCTGTGATTGCACCTGTATTAAGGTCAGAGTCAATTGCCATCTGCTTGCCTGCCATGGCATCGAGCGTGAATCGTGCTGTAACTTCAGCTACTCGCTCTGTACCTTTATTGATAACTATAAACTGAATAATAACGAGAACTATAAATATTATGGCACCGATAACAAGATTGCCGCCGCCTACAAACTTTCCAAATGTATCAACGACTTTACCGGCATCACCTTTAGTAAGGATAAGCTTTGTTGAAGATACATTGAGGGAAATTCTAAAAATAGTTGTAAATAACAACATTGTAGGAAATGATGCCATATCAAGCACTTCTTTTGCATATAACGCATTAAATAATATAATAAGTGCAACTGCTATATTGAGTGCCAGAAGAATATCAAGCAGCCATGATGGGATTGAAATAATAAAGAAAATAACCGCAGAGAGCAGATAAATTCCAATAAACAGGTCATTTTTCTTAATCTTCATATTTCTTTCTCCCTTTCATCATCTTTTTTCGTCATAAACTGACATCATAATATTTTACCATGAATAATTTATTTATTCAACTTAATTTAAGTCAAATCAGGCTGTAACACTCTTGCAAGAATCTCAGCAACCGCCTGGTATAACTCAGGTGGTATTTCCATACCGATATCAACATTATGATAAAGAATTCGTGCAAGTGGTTTATTTTCAACAATTTCAATATTACATTCTTTCGCTTTTTCTCTTATCTGAAATGCCAGGTAATCCGCACCTTTGGCAATTACAACAGGAGCCATTCCGCTGTCAGGCTCATATTTTAATGCAACTGCAAAATGCGTCGGGTTTGTAATTACAACATCCGCCTCCGGAAGCTGCTGCATCATACGTCTCCTTGAAATCTCCTGCATTTTTCTTCTAATCTGACCTTTTACCTGAGGATCACCTTCAGAATCTTTGAACTCATCTTTAATTTCCTGCTTTGTCATCATTGTATCATTTTTAAACTTTATTCTCTGATAAACAAGATCAACAAAACCTATAACAAGGAAAATCGCACTTATCTTTATACCCAGATCTACAATAATATCGCCAACTGCGGCAAGGGCCTGATAAAGTGTAATATCATAAAATGTAAGAAGAAGTCCAACTTTTTTTCTTATAGTCACAAACACAACAACACCTATAACTATCATCATTGCAATTGACTTTAACAGTTCAAAAAGCTGCCTGAATGAAAACAATCTTTTAAATCCACTGATAATACTCAGCTTACTGAACTTCGGTGTAAGCGGCTTTGATGTAATCATCCATTTCTGCTGTAAAACATTGCCAAGTATTGCAATTACAACAGCTATCAAAAATATCGGAAGCGTAATATTAAGTACATCCATAAAAACATTTTTTACTGCTGAAGCACCAAGTGCTACCGTAAGTCCATCCGAGCTTGAATGAACAATAAGTTCAAAACTGTTATAAAATTCCTTGAATGAACTTATGAAACGCTCTCCCATTGTTCCAACATATATTTTAATTATTATAAAAAGCGACATAAGTGATACTGCCATTATAATATCTTTGCTCTTTGCAACCTGACCTTCCTTACGGACATCATTAAGCTTTTTACTTGTAGCCGGCTCTGTTTTTTCACCGCCTGGTCCGTCCTTGGCAAAGAACTGCAGATTATAAGAAATAAGAATTCTGTTCTCTGTCATGGGCTCATCCCCCTTACGAGTGAAGCCATAAGCGTTTTTATCTCATCTTCAATAAATGTCGATACTGCCGGCATCATCACTATTGTAAAAAAGACAGCAAATATGCCGACAAATATTTTAAGCTGCATTCCAACAACAAACATATTCATCTGTGGTGCAATTCTTGCAAGAATTGCAAGAATAACATTCAGAAGCAGTATTGCAGAAAATACAGGAAGTGCAATTCTGAAGCCTATGACAAAATAATCTGACATAAATCCAATTATATCATTATAAATAGATGCAGAAAACTTTACCTGTCCTATCGGAATGACATTATATGTCTCAACAATAGCAGAAATCAGATATCTGTACAGGCCTGATACCATCAGAAGCAGAAGAAGTATATAGTAATAAAAATTACCAAAAATACCAACCTGCACATTTGTTGTCGGATCCATAATCTGCGCCATTGCAAGACCTGTATCCATATCTATCATTTTTCCGGCAAACATAATAATCTGGACGCAAAACGATGCCATTGCACCAAGAATAAGACCAACTGCAACTTCCTGCAGGACAACAACTGCATAACCTATAATGCCGGAATATTCCACTGTCATATCTGGCTTAACACTATATACAAGAACTGTTACAAAAAAAGCCAGTCCAATCTTTGTTCTTCTTGGAACATTAGCTGTATTAAAAAAAGGTGCAACATATATGAAAGATGCAATACGCATAAGTATCAAAACAAAAATTTCCAATTGTTCCAATGCAACTTCATATTGAATCATTGTTTTACTACCTTTCCATTTTTAAATTTAAAAAACAATACTTTCACAATATATACTGACTGAAGCTGCCCCATAAGGTATTCATAAAAGCAACTATCTCGTTGAGTATCCATGTTCCCATTACCATAATTCCTATAAGAATTGCGATAAGTTTTGGAACAAATGTAAGTGTCTGTTCCTGAATTGACGTAAGTGTCTGAAAAAGGCTTATTATAAGACCTACAACCATCGAAACTAATAACAGCGGCACAGAGGTTTTAACTATTACCCAGACCGTTTGTCTTGCAATTGTGATAATATCTGAACTACTCATAAACTTTCTCCCTGCTGTTCCGGCAAATTAAAGAATATGCCTGTGCTGTAACGCACAGGCACATATAATAACCATTAATTAAATGTTGACATAAGATTTCCTATTATAAGATTCCAGCCATCTGCCATTACAAACAAAAGAATTTTAAATGGTGTAGAAATTGTCGTTGGTGGCAGCATCATCATACCCATTGACATAAGCGTAGACGAAACAACCATATCAATAACAATAAATGGCAGATATATAAGAAATCCAATTATAAATGCAATCCTTAATTCACTAACAATAAAACTCGGTATAAGAACCTGAAGCGGAATATCATCTTCAGATTTAACTGAACCCTCCTCAAAATCAGCTATTTTAAGGAATGTATCCAAATCTTTTGTTGAAACCTGTTTAAGCATAAACTTTCTTACAGGCACAACACCTATATCAAATGCTTCCTGTGCTGTAATCTCATTATTAGTAAGCGGCACAACTGCACTTGTATATACTTCATTAAACGTAGGTGCCATAATAAAAAATGTCAAAAATAAAGACAAACCTACTATTACCTGATTAGGCGGCACTGTCTGTGTACCAATAGCAGCTCTTGTAAAATGCAATACAATAACAATTCTCGTAAATGAAGTAAGCATCATTAATATTGATGGTGCAAGCGACAGAACTGTAAGTACAAGCAGCATCTGAAGCACGCTCGCCATATCTGAACCTTCACCTGATGAAATACCAATACTTATCAAATTGTTATTACCATCTCCATCAGCTGCAAATGTATGACTTACCATAAACATACATATTGCAAAAAAAGCTGACAGTCCTAATGAAACTCTAAGAATTTTCTTCTTATACTTCTTTAAAAAATGTAACATATTGTTGATTCCTGCCTAGTCCTGCGGCTTGTCTTTCTTAAACTTTTCTAATATCGCATTAAAATTTTCGGATTTTAATTTAGAAGAATTGTTTTCCCTGTATATTAAATCCTCTTCATTTACCTCACATAAATATGTGATAGTATCTTTACAGACTGCAATTGCAAAACACTTAGTTCCTATCTTAATTATCTGTAAATATTTAGTTCCAGATATTTTCATGGTCTCAAGCACTGTAATATTGCTTCCGGACATTTTCTCTTTTTGATAATTGCCCACCCACTTTGTGGCAAAATATGTAAGTGCAAGTACAAATGCAAAAATAAGAACAAGTGTAATTAATTGTGCAAATGCTTCAAGTCTGCTGCTTCCTATTGCAAGCATTGTCATTATCCGACAACCTTCCTTACAGCTTCAATAACTCTGTCTGCCTGGAAAGGCTTAACAATGAAATCTTTTGCTCCAGACTGAATTGATTCAATAACCATAGCCTGCTGACCCATAGCTGAACACATAATAATAGCAGCATTAGGATCGCTTTCTCTTATCTTCTTGAGTGCCTGAATACCATCCATTTCAGGCATTGTAATATCCATAAGTACAAGGTCTGGCTTGAGTTCAGCATACTTTTCAACTGCTTTTGCACCATTCTCAGCCTCTCCTGCAATGTTATATCCATTCTTTGTGAGAATATCCTTAATCATCATTCTCATAAATGCTGCATCATCACATATTAAAATATTCTTTGCCATATTTTATTTCTCCTATCTTTTACATTCACTAAGATAATTCGATTACATTATACAACATCCCAGTGTGTTTTCATACTGTTTTTTTCTTAACTTTTTATTTATATTTTTAAATTCACTTAATCATTACTGTTCTTTAATAATTTCTGTTATTCTTACACCAAAGCTTTCTTCAATAACAACAACTTCGCCTTTAGCAACATATTTGCCATTTACAAGTACATCAATTGCCTCACCTGCAATTTTATTAAGTTCAACAATTGTACCTGGTGCAAATTCAAGAATATCTTTTATTGATTTCTTTGTTCTGCCAAGTTCAACAGTTACATCAAGAGGAACATCCATAATTAAATCGATATTTTCTTTTTGTGAAAGAGCATTAACATCACCGGCAAACGGCTGGAATGCTGCCGGAGCAACATTGACATCCTGCTGTGGCACTGCAGACTGCCCCTGCATAGGTGGATAACCATAGGCCATAGGCTGTCCCTGCATAGGTGGATAACCATAAGGCATTCCCATCTGCGGATAACCATAAGGCATTCCCTGTGGTGCCTGTGCTGACATATCAGGCTGTGGTGCAGCAGGTGCTGGTGCTGGCTGTGGGGCCGGTGTTGGCTGTGGGGCTGGTGTTGGCTGTGGTACCGGTTCTGGCTGTGCAGGCTGCGATTCAGCATTAGCTGATGAACTGCCATTTAATTCCGGTGAAAAAAGATTGAGAAGCTCTTTTGCAAACTCTATCGGATAGAGCTGCATAATCTCACTATCAATCAGGTCGCCAATCTGCATCTTGAATGCAACCATAACAAACTGACCTTTTAAAAACGGAGGAAGGTCATCTGTTGAATCACTATAAGTTTCCACCATATTTGCAATTGGTGGGCTTATATCTATTTTTCTGTTAAACATTGATGACATTGATGTTGCTGCTGAACCCATCATCTGATTCATTGCTTCACCAATAGCACTAAGATGCAATTCTGATAATGGTTCATCATCATCAACCTGACCTGTGCCACCCATCATCAAATCTGTAATAATTTTAACATCACGTTCTTTTAAAATAAGAACATTATTACCATCTATTCCTTCTTTATATGAAATCTGCAACATAACACATGGTCTGTCATATTTAACAGACAGTTCATCCCATGTAGATACCTCAACTGTAGGTGTTGTGATATTCACTTTCTGATTAAGTAAAGAACTAAGTGTCGTTGCCGCTGTTCCCATACTGATATTGGATATTTCACCAACCGCATCCTTTTCGGAATCAGAGAGAACAAACTGCTGTTCATTCTGTGCTGACGGTGTATTGTTATTATCCTCCTGACCAGCCGCATTCTGTGCATTATTATCTGCACTGCTATCGGTTGTTGAAGAATCACCGCTGCCTGATGCTCCTGCAAGTAATGCATTTATCTCTTCCTGTGACAGCATTCCATCCATCCTTATTCACTCTCCTCTCTGATAACCTCTGTTACCCTAACTGCATATTTATCATCAGAATATCCCGGCAATGCCTTAAATTTACGGATATTACCAACAAACACCTCAAGCTCTTCATCAACCTTACGATTGATTTTTATTATATCTCCGACCTGAAGGTTTGCAAAATCTGACACATTAATTGTGCTATTTCCAAGCACAGCTTTTATAGGAATCATTGCTCTGCTGATGGCAGTTTCAATTGTATCCTCGTATGAATGTTCATCTTTTTCTTTCATCGTTGAGAACCAGTATTTAGTATTAAGTTTATCAATAACCGGTTCAAGTGTATCAAATGGAAGACATATATTCATAAGTCCTTCCACATCTCCAATTTTAATATTAAGTGTCACAATCGCAATTGTCTCACTTGGAGAAATAATCTGGGCAAACTGGGAGTTTGTCTCAATTCTTTCCAGACGTGGAGATATACTTACTACATTCTCCCATGGTTCATGGAAAAGATTAACACATATTGAAAATATTCTTTCCAATATTGACAGCTCTATTTCCGAAAAGTCTCTCTCTTTATCAAGTGCCTGACCGACTCCTCCAAGGAGCCTGTCTACAATAGCAAATCCAAGATTTGATGCCATCTCCATGATTACATTTCCTGACAAAGGACTCATGCTTATAACACCGAGCAGTACCGGATTAGACAATGCATTAGAAAATTCCGAATAAATAACCACTTCCGAATTCACAACATCTACCGTTACAGACTTTCGCAGATATGCCGGAAGATTGGTTGACATAAGTCTGGCAAAATGTTCGTATATAATTTCCAGTGTTCTTAAATGTTCTTTAGAAAACTTAGCAGGTCTTGCAAAATCATAATTTTTCACCTGTTTTTCTTCCGTGTTTTTTGCTTCGTCAATATCAAGCTCGCCACTGTTTAAAGCCTTCAAGAGGTTATCAATCTCACTTTGTGAAAGAACCTCACCCAACTTCCTCACCTCCTTGCACAATTCATAAGCTTAAAATTCATCTGATTTTTTAATTATGTAATTACTGTACAAGAATTTCAGAAAGTGTTACTGAACAGATTGCTTCTGTCTCAAACTGATCCTGTAATGTAGACAACAGATTTTTCTCAATTGTTGTCTTATTAGTAGTTACTGTATTATATGAATACTTTAAAGCCTCATTTGTTATCTGGCTTACAATAAGCTTCATGCCATTATTAATGCTTGTTGACTTTGTAGAATAATCTTTTGCTTTCTTATTAAGTCCAAGTGTAACTTTAAATACAACATAATGTGTCTTACCACTATCTGTATAAGACACTGTTATATTGGTGCTGTCACCGCTTTTAACTTCAACATATTCAATATCGTCAATATTAACAGCACTTCCTGTCTGTGAGCCATTGGCTGCATTCCCTGCCGCATCTAGATCAATAATCTCACCAACTTTTTTAATCAGATTATTTGTTCTGTTGTTAGTTGAGACCAATGAAAATGTCAAAAGAACAGTCAGCACAAGATTAATAAGAACAAGTGCAAGAGTAATGACATTCAGCATACTTTTTTTCATAAAAATGTTCCTCCGCAAATTTTACAGTTTTCTAACTGTTATATGTATTATATATTTTTATCTCTACTCTTCTATTCTGTGCCCTGCCATCAGCAGTAGAATTAGAAGCAATAGGGACTGATTCACCTCGTCCCGATGACATCATCGTTGCCGGGTCAAATCCTTTATTATTAACAAGATATTTGAAAACGGAATATGCTCTTTTCTGTGACAACATCATGTTATCCGGAAACTCTGCCGTATTTATTGGAACATTATCCGTATGTCCTTCAATTATAATCAGATTATCATTATACTGATAAATTGCATCTGCAACTTTTTCAATCAGATTAACAGCTTCTGATTTTAATTCAGCTCTTCCTGAATCAAACAAAATACCACTTCCAAGATTAAGTTCTACATACTTGCTTGTTGCTGTAATCTCGACTTCATCCAGAACATTGGCTTCTTTCAATGCATCTTCTATGGCATCTGCCATCTTTTCAGACTCCTCAAGTCCTGCTTTTTCAACTTCTTCAAATGCATCCTTTGATTCTTCCTGCTCCTGTGAATAATCACCATCAGAATCAAGCCCCATATTATTATACTGTTCTGCTATCGCATTAAGCTGGCTTGCACCACTTCCGACAAGTATGCCATCATTATTGATGGCTGAACCGCCACTAGGAAGCACATTAAATGCAGCCGAAAGAGAAGCCGACAATTCCTGAAACTTTTCCTGGTCAACATTAGACATTGCAAACAGGAGTACGAAGAAGCACAACAGCAGATTCATCAAATCCGAAAATGTGTTAAGCCAGAGCTGTGCAGGCTTTTCAGGATCTGCTCTTTTCTTCATTATGCTTCACCTCCAGCCTCCGAATCTGACACATTGCCTCTTGCGTCAGGTGAAAGGAATGATTTGAGCTTTTCTTCAATAACTCGTGGGTTTTCACCTGCCTGAATTGAAAGAAGACCTTCTATAATAATCTCTTTCATCTGATACTCATTATTATTAATAAGTTTCAGTTTATTTGCAATAGGAACACAAAGCCAGTTAGCAATCAACGAACCATACAGCGTTGTGACAAGAGCCACCGCCATGTTAGGTCCTACAGATGCCATATCATTTAAGTCTGCAAGCATGTTAATAAGACCAACCAGAGTACCAATCATACCCCATGCAGGACCTAATGCAGCCCAGTTATCATAAAAGCCTGCAATCTTTTTATGTCTTGCATCCATATTATCAAGTTCTGTTTCAAGAATACCTCTTACAAGTTCAGGTTCTGTACCATCTACAATAAGAAGAATACCTTTTTTCATAAACTCATCATCAAGATTACCTGCAACTTCTTCCAATGCAAGCAATCCTTCTTTTCTGGCAACATTGGAAAGTTCAATAATCTTTCCAATAAGTCCTCCATAATCAAGTTTAGGATCCTTAAATGCAATCGTAATACCTTTAATACAAGTGATAAGTTCCTTAAATGTGTATGAACCAATCATACCAGCAATCGAACCACCAAATGTAATAATAAATGAAGGCAAATCCAAAAAGCTCTTAGTAATAGCACTGATATCCGCACTTGATATAATACCGAACACTACCATTACAAGACCTAAAACAATACCAACGAGTGTAGCTAAATCCACTATGTAACACCATCCGTTCTTAAAAATTTATCAATATGTTTGTTCTCTATAATTAACAGGAGAATTAACAAAAATCCTTCTTTTATATTCTACTACTTTATCTACAATCTCTTTGCTCTTCTCCTTTACAATAAACTTTGTGCCGGTCGTAAGCGTTATCACCGTATCCGGTGTCTCTTCCACTGTCTGTATCAAATCAGCATTAATAATCAGTGTGGAATCATTAAATCTTGTCACACTTATCATAGACCCTCCCATAAATAATATACATTTCTCATTGTTTCGTGAAGTCATATTTTAGTACCAAAAACCGACAGGTACCTAATATATGCACTATGTATATTAAAACACTTTTTTGCATTTATTGCAACAAATCATGCTAAATTTAAACAATTTTTCCCATTAAAAATGTCTGATACCATAAATATGGCTGCGGACACATGATAGTTGCCCACAGCCAATAAAAATCAATTATCTTTTAAGATTAATAAGCTCTTCAAGCATTGTATCTGATACAGTAATAATTCTTGAATTTGCCTGATAACCTCTCTGTGTTGTAATCATGTTTGTAAACTGATCTGCAAGATCTACATTTGACATTTCAAGATATCCAGATGTAATCTTGCCGCTTGACTCTGATATATCTTCACCAATTCCATCAAATGAACCAGAGTTAAGTGTTGCTGCATAAAGATTATCACCAACTTTTTCAAGACCTGATGGGTTAGTAAATGATGCAACTGCAATCTGACCAATCTTCTTTGTATCACCATTGCTGTAGCTTGCAACAATCTGACCAGCCTCATTAACACCTACTGATGTCATTTTACCTACTGCTTTACCTGCTCCTGTGCCATTTATTCCCATTGTAGCATTAATATTTGAAGCTGCTGCATACATTGTAAGTCCTGAAGCATCAACATTAATTGTTGATGTATTTCCATTATTAGTACCGATATTAGCAATATTTCCTGAACCATCTGCACTGTTATCAGTAAACGTGAGTGCAAGTCCGGCATTTCCAACCATCGAAGCACCTGTATTTGTATTAAATACAACCTGGCTGTCACATGAAACTGAAAGTTCTGTAGGCTGTCCATTCATTGTAACCGAACCGCCAACAACATTGTAACTTGTTGTTCCAGCTGCTGCATCTTTACTGTCATATGTAAGATTAAGAGTTGCCTGATATTCATTACCAAGTGAATCATAGAAATTCACTGTATAAGCAATATCTCCTGTCTCTCTTGAATCTACATTACCTGTAATTGTAACGCCTGTTGTTGCCGCTGGTGCTGTATATGTATATTCAGGACTTGTTGCATACAAAGCCTGAACACGGTCTTTTATAATATTGCCATCAGCATCTGCTTTCCAACCCATAACATTAGCACCGCTCTGTGTTACAATAGCACCATCAAGATCTGTTGTAAAATCTCCGGCTCTTGTAAAATATGTATTTCCTGCATTACTTACTACGAAGAATTTATCTCCGCTAATCATTAAATCCCATGTATTATCAGTTCTCTCAGACGCACCCTGTGCTGTAGGATCTACTGAAATGGCACCTACTGTAGAACCAAGACCTATCTGTTTTGCATTAGTACCACCTTTTCCAGAAGCTTCATTTGGTCCTGTGGCAACCTGTGTTGTCTGATAGTAAACATCACCGAATGTTACTGACTGTGATTTATATGCAACTGTGTTGACGTTGGCAATATTATTACCAATAACGTCCATTTTTGTCTGATGTGCCTTTAAACCTGACACAGCAGAGAACAATGATCTCATCATAATAAAATTTCCTCCATAATATCCATGAAGACTAATATGACCGGCACAATTTCCCATCTGTCATTCAGGGAAATCAAAGCCTCCATTCAGGTCCGGCTAAATAATTACTGCCCCGTCAATATTTGTAAATATATTGTCTTCACTATTGTTTTGATCCATCGCTGTCACTACTGTTTTACTCTTTGTATTGACTATAAACGCTAAATCATCCATGATAACCAGAGATTCTCTTATTCCTTTAAGTCCGGCTTTCTGCGTTCCCTCATTCAGTCTTGATAGCTGTTCATCGGTAAGCGTTATATCTCTCTGCTTCAGTCTCATATCTGCATGCTTTGAAAATTTTACGCCTTCACCGCCTGATACTTCGTTTGCAGCTTCTGCAATATTTTTCTTTTGTTTTAAAATATCCTGAAAAGAGATACCGGAACTGCCTGCCGCCTGCGATGTATCCTTTTTATTTGATAATTTGCCCGCAGCCTGCTCTATGGATGAATATCCACCAGTTATAATACTGTTCATAAGCAGCCTCCTGTCTTATGTCTTATTCTGTCTTACTGTCAGCTGTATCATCTTTTTTAGATGTATCATCAGCCTTGCCGCTCCCAGATGTTGTATCATCTTTTTTAGATGTATCTCCGTTTACAAGCTTGTCATAGTAATCATTGTCAAGAACAGTATCAACATCAGCTATATCATAAAGCTTGCCGTTGATTCCAAGATAAATCTTACCATCGATATTTTCCCAATAATTAACTTTGCCGGCAATCATTCCTGAAGAGCTTTCATTTGTCTTCATAATAACAGATTTACCTACAAGCGATGACGCCATCTGCTGTTCAACTTTGTTACCCATCTCTGTAGTAGCTTCAACCTGTGTAAATGTAGCCATCTGTGCAATATACTGTGTATTATCTGTCGGCTCAAGCGGATCCTGATACTGCATTTGTGCAACAAGAAGCTGTAAAAAGTCATTCACATCAAGGCTTGAATTACTCTTATCGTTTTTTGTTGTTGAACTGATATTTCCATCATTTTTTGAATTATCAATCAAACCGTTAATAACATTTGATGTTACCATTATATACTCCTTTCTTAAATCAATTTTTATGCCATGTATTCAACACTGCTGTTTTCATTAAGCATTGAATTCTGTTCATCATCCAATTCATCATCATTGTCGTCATCAAAATTCAAGCCGTTAAGATTGAACTTTGCACGATTTTTTGATGTATTGTCTTTCTGCTCATTCTGATTATTAAAATTCTGATTATTTTCAAATGCGTTTGTCTGGACTGTAATTTCTACAGATTCAACTTTAACGCCCTGATTTTCAAAATTTTCTTTTAATGTAATCATCTGATTTTCCAACGCTTTTTTAACCTGTTCATTCTGAACATTAAGCTGTGCTGTAACAACGCCTTCTCTCACTGATACAAGAACATTAACTTTGCCAAGAGTTTCCGGTGTAAGCTGAATTTCCATGCTCTTAACAGCATCATCAGATGTGAATTTTATCTGATTGATAATCTGATCAAGAATATCCGTTTCATTAACACCTCTGTTCTCAAGGACTGAAGAAAATTCTTCTGCAATACTTTGTACTGTAGTTGTTGTTCCCGATGTCAGCTGATTAACATGTTCATTTGAAGACACTGATTGTTTCTGCTCATGTCCATTTTCTTTCTCAGACATTGCATCATTTTTTGATGAATCAGAACCTGTTGTAATCTTCTTTGCAATAACCTGTTCGAGCGGCGATGCATCTTTTATATTGCTGTCCGCAGCATCTTCTTTTACATCGCTATTCTCTTCATGTGTCTGAATATTTTTATCAGCTTTCTCATCAATAGAAACACTTTGTAATATTTCTTTTAAATCATCCGGTGTCACAGATAAATCTGCTGCAAGCTGCTGCGATGTAAGTGAAACAAAATCCATTATATCTTTCATTGCATTTGATAACATATCATCTGTAACAAGCTGCATTGAATCCTGTGTACCTGTAATATCCATAACAAGCTGCATAATATTCTCAGGCATTAATAAATCGACCATTATAAGCCCAAGATTTTCCATTGAATGTTGAATTTCTTCATCAGAAACTCCCAATGTTTTCTTTATCTTGTCATATACTTCGTTGGCAGCTTTATCAACTTTTTCAGCCACTTTATTATCTGTTTTTGTATTCTGCGTCTTATTAGTATCACTTGCCTTAGCTTTATCAGCTGATGATACTTTCTCTGCCACATCGTTTTTATCAGATGATGAAGTATTTGTCCTAATTGAATTCTGCGATAATGTATCTGTAGAAGAATTCTTCTTTCCTGCATTGCCGCCAACAGATTTTGCCATTATATCACCAAACTTCTGACCGTTTACACTCTGGTTTTTGCCTGATGAAACAACCGGAACAACGTTATTGTCAACACTCTGTGCTCCTGAAATAACTGTACCCACTTTGTATCCTCCTTTCTTATTATTTGTCATACAGACTATATAGTAAAATTACCTTCCAGACAGCCAGACGCACTGCCGACTGTCTAAATGATAAATTCACCCATTAATTATCCCTGACTGTTAAGGAAACATTATCTTTGTAAGTTTTCCTGCATATACAGGGTCCATCTCTGCCAATATGGCAGCTCTCTGTTTAGCTTTCATGCAAAGAAGAATCTTTGAAACAATATCTGTATCGCCCGTCATCTCCTGCATAATAGCAGCCGCATCAGCGGCATCCATAGCAGCATATGTAGTAGCCCAGTCCTGAACCTTCTGTGAGTATTGTATCTTTTCACACACCTCTTTATATATCTGTGCTGCATTATCCGGGCTTATCTGCTCATACCATTTTTTATATTCTTCTATGTCAGGTGCGTTATCTGTAAATACGACTTCCCTGTCAAATTCCTCTTTCTGTTTCAGAAAATTCTCCTGATTATCTTCATAAACCTTGAGACGTTCAACTTCCGCCTTAAGCTGTGCTATCTGGTCTGAATCAGCAGCACCATTATTCTGATACTGTGCCAGCTGGTCTTCCAATTCTTTTATTCTGTCTACAGCTTCTGCAAGATTTTTATACTTGTATCCAGTCTCTTCCATTACTTCCTCATCAGACTTATCCGGCAGAATCCTGTTAATTACCGGTACATTTTTAAGGAATGGCCTGAGCATGCTTCCCACTCCGCCAACATCCATCTTTATAAGAAGTGCAAATATAACAAGCCATATAACAATTATTGCTACAGCAAGAAGAGCTCCGGCTATCCCGCCGCCTTTTTCTTCTTCTAATCCATTATCTGTATCAAGATTATCTTCTGACTTTTTCTTTTTCCTTGCCATGGCATCTAAGTTCCTTCCTCAAAATTTATCTGTTATGCTTTCTTTCCTCTATCATTATACGTAAAGCTTACTAATTGGTCAATCTCCTTCTTTTCTTCAGCCTTGAGTTCTTCCTTAAATTCATCAAACGCCTTTTCTCTAAGTTTTTCATGGATTTTTCTTTCCTGCATTGATTTATTAAGTTTTTCTCTGGCTTTATCAAGATTTTTCTGGGCAACCCTGACCTGCAATGCCTGTTTTTCCATAAGTTCTTTTATAACAGCTATATAGTTATTATACTGTTTTAACTTATTAATATCCAGTTTGTCATTTGATGCATTTTTCAACTCATCCTCGTAAGTTCTTCGTCTTAAAATAAGGCTCCGAAGTTTATCCTCTTCTTCATCAAGTCTTGCACTTGCCTGCGAGAATTCTGTCTTTGCCTGCGTCTCAAGTCTCATTTTAATATTAAGGATATTTTGCATCTTATATACAAATTTTGCCATAATTACTCTGCTTTCTCAAATGTATCATAATCGCTGAAAATATCAAAAAGCATTTTTAGTTCTTCTTCAAAAGAATATTTCTCGTCAGTCTGCTGCATAAGAAAAGCATTTACTGCATCTATCTTTGAAATGGCATAATCAATATTTTTATTGCTTCCTTTTTTATATGCACCAATATTAATCAAATCTTCCGCCTCATTATATGTTGCAAGAACATTTTTAAGACGTCCAGCCATCTTTTTGTGTTCTTTAGTTGAAATCTGGCTCATGCATCTTGATATGCTTTGCAGGATATCAATAGCTGGATAATGATTTTTATGTCCTAACTTTCTTGAAAGTATTATATGTCCATCAAGAATACTTCGTGCTGTATCAGTAATAGGCTCATTAAAATCATCACCATCAACAAGTACTGTATACAATCCTGTAATGGAACCTTTTTCGGCCATTCCGGCTCTTTCAAGAAGTTTTGGCATTTCACTGTATACACTCGGTGGATATCCTCTTGTAACAGGAGGTTCTCCTGACGCAAGTCCTATTTCTCTTTGTGCCATCGAGAAACGTGTCAGAGAGTCCATCATAAGCAGAACATCTTTTCCCTGATCCCTGAAATATTCCGCAATAGCTGTCGCTGTCTTCGCAGCCTTATTTCTTATAAGTGCCGGTTTATCAGATGTTGCAACAACAAGTACGCTTCTCTTCATACCTTCAGGTCCTAAGTCTCGTTCTATAAACTCTCTTACTTCTCTTCCTCGCTCACCTATAAGAGCAATTACATTGATGTCCGCTTTTGTATTTCTTGCAAACATACCAAGCAATGTACTTTTACCCACACCACTTCCTGCAAATATACCAATACGCTGACCTTTTCCGACTGTCAGAAGTCCATCAACCGCTTTGACGCCAAGCGGAAGCACCTGATTAATAATCACTCTCTTCATCGGATCCGGAGGAGCGGCTTCTACCGGATATGTATCTGTTAAATCTACAATATCGCCTTCCATTGGATTGCCAAGTCCATCAAGCGTATGTCCAAGTATTCCGTTGCCAACTTTAACTTCAAGAGGCTTTTCTGTATTTTCAACTATACATCCCGGTCCTATTCCGTCAACATTTTCAAATGGCATAAGAAGGACTCTCGAATCTTTGAATCCAACAACTTCTGCAAACATCGTCTGGCTTTTATCAGGCGAATATATTTTGCATAAATCATTAAGTTTTGCATCAGGTCCTATTGACTCAATCGTAAGACCTACTATTTTTGACACCTTGCCAAGTTTCTGATAAAAAGGCTCATGCATCAAATGTTCATATTTTTCTATATTAATCAATGACATCTGCCGTCCTCCTAGTCAAGACAACTAAGCATTTTTATTTTCTTTGTGAGATTAGCAAGTTCTTTGTCAAGACTGCAATCAAACACAGCTCCATCAGTTTCAATAATGCAGTCATTCTTTCCCAGCGTCTCATCTGTTGTGATATCTAATGTAATATCTTTTGACATATTGCAGAAAATCTTACCCTGATTTTCAGAAATATATGAATAATCCTGTGGTGAGCATTTTATAACAAACTCATCACTTTTTTCCGCATCAGATAAGACACCGTTAATAAGATGTACAAGAACTTCTTTGTCTTCATCTGCAATTGAAAGAATAACTTTGTTATATACATCAGTAAGAACATCGATAAGTTCAGGTTCTATCTTATTTCTTTTTTCTGTATATTCCTGCTCAAGCTGTTTTTTTCTTGATTCATATTCTTTTTCGAGTTCGTCTTTTCTCAATGAATATTCAGCATCTGCCTGTGCAAGTCCTTCCTCATATCCATTATCTTTTGCTTCTTTTGCAGCTCGTTTTACCTGTTCATCAGCATCATCAATTATTTTTTGTGCCTGCTCATTTGCATCTGCAATAATGCTTTCGGCTTCTTCCCTGAGTTCATTTATATGATTCTCAAGTTCTTCCTGTGTTGCCGATGTTTCTTCATTTGCATCATCATCCTGTGTAAGTCTCTCTACAACATCTGCTGTAAGGCCATTGACAAATCCATCGCTGCTCTGGTCTCCTGCTGCTGATTCTGCATCTATCACTGCCTGAAGCTTTTCTTTTATTTTTTCATTATAATCTATTACCCGCTCGCTTTTTGTTATTGTTGAGCCTTTTTTTAATAAATTAGACAATTATCTCGTCACCTCCGCCACGGGCAATAACAATTTCAGCAGAGTCTTCAAGTTTTCTGATAATATTAACAATCTTCTGCTGAGCCTCTTCAACATCCTTCATACGAACAGGTCCCATATATTCCATATCTTCCTTTATCATAACAGCAAGACGTTTTGAAAGGTTGTTTAGTATTACATTCTGAACTTCTTCTGTTGCACCCTTCAATGCAAGTGCGAGATCTGAATTATCAACATCACGCAATACACGCTGTATAGCTCTGTCGTCCAGGGAAAGAATATCCTCGAATACAAACATCTTCTTGCGGATTTCGTCTGCAAGTTCCGGCTCTTCAACTTCCAATGTTTCCATGATATGTTTTTCTGTTCCTCTGTCAACAGAATTGAGGATACTTACGATAGCATCCACACCACCGACAATTGTATAATCCTGATTAACAAGTGATGAAAGCTTACGCTCAAGTACTTTTTCAACCTGCTTGATAACATCAGGCGATGTTCTGTCCATCTGTGCAATTCTTCTTGCAACATCTGCCTGTTTTTCAGGTGGAAGCGATGACACAACCATTGATGCCTGTGAGGCAGGAAGATACGAAAGTATAAGTGCAATAGTCTGAGGATGCTCATCCTGGATAAAGTTAAGCAGCTGGCTTGGGTCTGTCTTTCTGATAAATTCAAAAGGACGAACCTGAAGGCTTGCTGTAAGCTTTCCGATAACATCCTTCGCTTTTTCTTCGCCAAGTGCTTTTTCAAGCAGCTCTTTTGCATATCCGATACCGCCTTCAGCAATATACTGCTGTGCAAGACATATCTCATAGAACTCACTCAAAACTTTTTCCTTTGTCTGCGGAGAAACACTGCTTGTATTTGCAATTTCAAGAGTGAGCTGTTCAATCTCTTCTTCTTTGAGATGTTTAAATATTTTAGCTGATTTTTCAGGTCCAAGTGTGATAAGCAGAGTTGCTGCTTTTTCAACGCCATCCATCTCTCTTTCACCACCCGGTGATGTAGTTCTTGCCATCATTTGCCTCCATATATACTAAATAAACTTATTAACTATATTAACTCCAGTCATCATTAAGCCAGTTACGAAGCAGTAATGCAACAGCTTCCGGATTTTCATCCACAAACTTCTCAATTGCTTTTCTCGTTTCTGACTTATCCTGCATATCAATATCATCAACAGCAGGCTGGTTCTCCTTTGTTGCTGCAAGCATCTGTTCCACTGAAAGTTCCGGTTCAGTCTCTTCAACTGTAAGAGGTCTGGCACTTCTTATAATTACAAACACAAGAATTCCAAGAATAATTGCTGCGAGTGCAATCTGTAACCAGAAAGTAACTCTTGTAAATACACTTCCTGATGTAGAATCTTCAAACCATGGTCTCTGGTATGCAAGCACAGAAATATTAGCAGAATCAATACCTGTACCGGCAGAAATCAAATCAATCCATGTCTGGTCAACCGTCTGTGCAACAGGCTGTGTATTCTGGCTCTTGAACTGTTCCCATGTCATATTATCAAGATAGCCAAGCTTTTTACATTCATCCTCATTGTATACAACATTTTTTATAAATGTTACAGCCAAAGACGAATCACCATATACAATAGAACCAGGTTCTTTGTTTGTTGTTGTTACCAATGAATTCGGCATATACGAATACTTGTTAAGCTGATATGTTGAAGTATCGCCCGTACCGTTAGTTACATTGTATGTAGTACTGTCTGAACTGTTAGAAGTTGTTCCAGGTGTTCCGCTCGCACCTGTTGAACCTGTAGATATCTCTTCATAAGACTCTCCAAATATTGCCTGTTCATCGCCCTGTGTTGAATACTCAGTTGCTATAGTATTTACAGCATCCCAGTCAAGCACATAATTAAGTGTAAGATTGACATCATCATAAAGTCCCGTTGAAAGAAGCCCTTTTCTTAATGAATTAATTGTAGTAGCTTCAATCTGTGCTTTATATTTCTGTTTTCCGGCATTGCTTACACCTGATACCGTTCCCGCATTGCTGAGACCCGAAAAAAGAGTTGTTCCTTTATTATCAATAATTGTAATATTATTAGTTGTCGAATTGCCTGCAGCTGTTGCAAGGAAATTTGCGATACTCTCAGCTGTATCATCACTTATTGTCTTATTCGTATCAACAACAACACTGACAGATTTTTCTGCGGTTGTTGCATAAAATGAACTGCTTGTATCAGGTATATCAACTGATACAGATGCAGATTTGATTCCATCCATAGATTCAAGGTCCGATACAAATTTTGCTTCAAGATAATGTGCAAACTGTTTTGTCTTATCAGATTCAGTTGTTGTAAAACTGCTCTTCATCGCATCATCAAATGTATATCCATCAGACTTGATATCAGCAGATGCAATTGCCATCTTAGCATTTGTAAGATTCTTCTTTTCTACTTTTACAACTAATGTATTATCCTGTACCTGATACTTATATCCATTCTCATTAAGAATTGATGTAACGCTTCCAAGTTCTGTATAATCCTGACACGTTGTAAGCACTTCGTAATTTGGTCTTGTCACAGCAAATGCAATAATCGCAACCGCAACCAGAATTACTGCTGCCGTGCTGATTATAATTGTTTTCTGTTTAGCAGACCAGCTTTTCCATTTTTCTACTATTCGATCAACAATTTGTCTAAATCGTTCAGCCATCGTACTTTATTACTCCCATTAATTAAATTTGCATATTCATTATCTCTTTATATGCCTCTAATGCTTTATCTCTCACTGCAACAGTAAACTGCAATGCAATATTTGCCTGCTGCTGGTAAACTCCAAGTTCATGTGTATTTGTCATCTTGCCAAGTGCAAAATCTATCTCAGCCTGCTGTGCCTGCTGTACATAATCATTTGTACTGTTAACAAGTCCTGATACAGCATTAAAAATGGAATCGAATGTCTGATTAGCCGCACTGCCATTAGTATTATTAACTGCCGCTGACTGTTTCATCGCATCAGTGACTTTAGCCACATAATCATTTCCTAAACTATTGATTGCTGATGTTACGTCCATGATTTACCTCTTTCCAGTCATTTATAAATCTTTATATATTAAATCTTCTAAGCCTGTCCTATTGAAAGACCTTTTGTTGCCATTGATTTGCTTGCATTAAATGCTGATATATTTGCCTCATAAGAACGTGAAGCATCAATCATATCAGTCATCTCCTGAACAACATTTACATTAGGATATGTTACATATCCGTTCTCATCAGCATCAGGATGTGACGGATCATATACCATGTTCATATCTGTTGATGTATCTTCATAAACCGATGTAACTTTTACGCCATCACCAAGTCTGCCGCCGCTGGCATTTCTTAAAGCACTTGCAAAAGAAGAGCCATTGCTGTTAGCACCTTTTATTGCTGTTGCACCTGTTAATGTTTTTTCTGTAAAAACAACTGCTTTTCTCACATAAGGAGTGCCATCTGAAGTTCTTGTTGTATTTGAATTTGCTATATTCTGAGATATAATGTCCGACCTTAGCTGCTGTGCAGTCATACCGCTCGCACTTATGTTAAATGATGTAAACATTGACATGTGATATATCCTCCCTGTTATTTAAGTACAGCTTTAAATCTCGAAAACTCATTATTCATGCTGTCAATTAAAGCATTATAATTAATCTGTTCTGCTGCAAGTTCCACATTTTCAGTAGACAAATCTACATTATTGCCGTCTATTCTATATGAAAGTGCTGAGTTATCTGTATAAGTTCTTGTCTTTATATTTGATAAATCAACATTATTAATCTTCTGTGTCAAAGTAGCCTTTGGTTTTCCTGACTGCTCTATCGCTGAATTAAGATATGTCTTAAATTCAACATCCTGTCTTTTGTAATTAGGCGTATCAACATTAGCAATATTGTTTGATAAGACCTCTTCTCTTAACCAGCTTGCATCTGCTGCCGATTTAAGCACATTAACATATCCAAATATACCTGAAGACATATACCCTCCATTCCACTGCCGTAGCAGCTGTATTTTAATTAATTCTTCTTAACCTAATAAGCCTAAAATATATTATATGATAATATTTGGAAAAAATAAAGTAAAAAATGAAAAAAGACGAAACCGCAACCATCTTTTTTTAAGATATATATGCAGGTTCCATCCATTTTTCTTATAAATCCGTTATTTTTCTATTTATTCCTATTTTAAAGCTTCCCTAAAGTACTATAAATTATCAATCATCAAGTTTTTTAAGTTCATCATATACCACTTCATTAGTAACTTTGATATATGTTCCTTTCATTCCTGATGAACGAGACTCAATTACACCTGCACTTTCAAACTTTCTAAGTGCATTGACAATTACTGAGCGTGTAATACCCACACTGTCTGCAATCTTGCTTGCAACAAGAATTCCTTCTGTTCCGTCAAGTTCTTTAAATACATGTTTTATAGCCTCAACTTCAGATGCTGACAACGTACTCATTGCTGATTTTACTATCTGTTTCTTTCTTACTTCTTCTGCATTTTCTTCATTTACAGAACGCATCATCTCAAGCCCTACTACAGTAGTTCCATATTCACATAATATAATATCATCAATCTCATAGGCCTTATCATTCTTATACATGAATAATGTTCCAAGTCTCTCTCCGCCAATCTCTATAGGTACTATCAATGCCTGAAACTTTTTCACATTATCAACAGCAAAGCCAAGTGTCGCAAGATTAACATTCTCCTTTGTTGATAACACACTTAACAGTCTCTCATTAAACATGTTGTCTACAAATCCACCAACTTTATCATATATAAGTTCATCAATGACATCAACTCCGGTATAAAAACCTGTTCCAAGAACTTTTCCTTTTTTACTTATAACAAGAATATTAGACTCAAGTATTCCGCTAAGCACGTCGCAAATATCACTAAATTCCACTCTTAGAGAATGGTTATTGTGCAACAGTTTATTAATTTTCCTAGTCTTATCCAGAAGTTGAACGCTCATATTGTACCTCCTATAATTCTAAACGCATTATTTGCATTCCTATTTTATAATTACTGATTGAATATTAGCACACTTGCCTAAAAAATACAATATTTTTCGCACAATTTAATATCACTTATCTTCCTTTTTTTCTGTTTTAGCTTCAATATATCCACATGTTTCATCTGCACATGCAATCTTATTTCCTTTTTCAACCATGTAGCCGCCGCATTTCGGGCATTTTTTTGAAACTGGTTTCTGCCAGCTCATAAAATCACATTCCGGATTATTTTCACATCCAAAATAGCGTCTTCCTTTTTTTGTCTTTTTAAGCACAATATCTTTTCCGCATTTTGGACATGTAACACCTATTTTTTCAAGATATGGTTTTGTATTATGACATTCAGGAAATCCCGGACAACCCAGGAATTTGCCATGCGGGCCATATTTTATAACCATATTTCTTCCGCATTTATCGCATATTACATCTGTAACTTCATCCTCTATCTTCACATTTTCAAGTTCTTTTTCTGCCAATTTTACCGCTTCATCAAGGTCCGGATAGAAATTTCTTATTACTTCTTTCCATTTAACTTTTCCTTCGCCAACACTGTCTAAAAGAGTCTCCATATTAGCTGTAAAATTAACATCTACTATCGTTGGAAAAGCTTTCTTCATTATATTATTGACAGCTTCACCAAGTTCTGTAACATATAAATTCTTATTTTCTTTTGCAACATAATGTCTGGCAATAATAGTTGTTATTGTCGGAGCGTATGTACTTGGTCTTCCTATTCCAAGTTCTTCAAGCTGTTTTACAAGCGAAGCCTCTGTAAAATGTGCCGGAGGCTGTGTAAAATGCTGCTCTCCTTTGACATCGGCGAGGCTCACCTGCGATTCTTCACTTATTCCATGAATAAGTGCTTTATTTTCTGATTTTTCGTCATCATCTTTATAAACTGAAAGAAAACCATCAAACTTTATCTTAGAAGCAGAAACACTGAATCTGTATTTTCCTGCCGCAATTTTAACAGATGCTGTTTCGTATATAGCAGAACTCATCTGGCTGGCAGTAAATCTTTTCCATATAAGCTGATAAAGTCTGAACTGATCTCTTGAAAGTGAATCCTTTATTATAGCCGGGCTTAGACTTATATCCGTAGGTCTTATCGCTTCATGTGCATCCTGAATTTTCTTCTTTTCTTTTGTATCATGCACTGTCCCAACATATTCTTCGCCATACTGTTCACCAATATACTGTGCCGCTGCCGCAACCGCCTCATCAGCAATTCTTGTGGAATCAGTTCTTAAATATGTGATTATACCTATAGTTCCTCTGCCCGCAATATCGACGCCTTCATAAAGCTGTTGTGCCAGCCTCATAGTTTTCTGTGTAGCAAAATTCAGCTGTTTTGCAGCTTCCTGCTGAAGTGTACTTGTTGTAAAAGCAAGAGGTACTTTTTTAATCTTCTCTCCATGCTTTACGCTTTCAACACTAAAATCACTCTTTTTAACTTCTTCTATAATTTTTTCAGCCTGTTCGCCGTTTTTAACATCAATTTTACCGTTCTCATCGCCGTAAAATTTTGCTTTAACTGTATTCTTTTCACCTTTTATATTGACATCTGCATCTATCGTCCAATATTCATCAGGTATAAATGAATTAATCTCATCTTCTCTGTCGCATATGATTCTTAATGCAACAGACTGCACTCTTCCGGCACTGAGACCTCTTTTAATCTTAGCCCATAAAAGCGGACTTATCCTGTAGCCTACCATTCTGTCAAGCACACGTCTTGACTGCTGTGCATCAACAAGATTCATATCTATTTTTCTGGCATTTTTTATAGATGCCTTTACAGCATTTTTAGTAATCTCGTTAAATGTAATTCTGTATATATCTTTGTCTTCAAGTTTCAAAGCTTTGGCAAGATGCCATGAAATCGCTTCTCCCTCTCTATCCGGGTCGGTTGCAAGATATACTTTGTCTGCTTTCTTTGCCTCTTTTCTTAAAGCAGCAAGAATATCGCCTTTTCCCCTTATTGTTATATACTTAGGTTCATAATCATTATCAACATCCACGCCAAGCTGGCTTTTTGGAAGATCTCTTATATGCCCCTGTGATGCCATTACTTCATAATTAGAGCCCAGAAACTTCTTAATTGTCTTTACCTTAGCAGGCGACTCTACTATAACAAGATACTTTGCCATTTGTAATATCCTCCCCTTAAATCTGTCACTTTATTCTGATATAACAGTTTTTCGCCACTTCCTCAACACACCCCTCCAGCTGTAATAAAAGAAGCGTCTGCATAACCGTGGATACATTCAATCCTGTTTCATTAATAATCTCATCCGTGTCTTTCGGATGTAAACAGAGAACACTATACACTAATTTTTTTTCAGTTGCAAGCAGATTTACGGTCGGACATACTGGTTTTTTGTTCCCATTTCCACCATTTAACGCCTTTATATCTGTATTTGTATGTTTATTTATTTTATTATTTTTATTTTTCCATAAAGCAGCTGCACTGCACTGCCAAATATCCTCCGGTTTTGTTATAACCATCGCACCTGTTTTTATAAGTTCGTTACACCCCTGACTGCAAATATCATCAGCTCTTCCCGGAACCGCCATAACTTCCCTGTTCTGTTCAAGTGCCTGGTCAACAGTTATCATCGCTCCGCTTCTTTGAGCTGCCTCAACAACAATTACGATGTCTGCAAGCCCGCTTATTATCCTGTTTCTTTCAGGAAAACGCCATGCATCAGGCCGAGTATTCGGTGGGTATTCAGAAATCACGCCTCCCGTTTTTATTATATTTTTATATATATCTAAATTCTCATATGGATAACACACATCCGTTCCACATCCAAGAACAGCATATGTATATCCCCCCGATGCAAGGCATCCTCTGTGTGCCGCTGCATCTATTCCCGCTGCAAGGCCGCTTATTACCTGAATATTATCGGACGCAAAACTTTCCGCGAGATTATATGCCATCCGCCTTCCATATGAAGAACAGTTTCTTGAACCAATAATTGCAACACTCAGTCTGTCATCCGGCGGAAGATTTCCACGACAGTAAAGTCCAAGCGGTGCGTCATCAATATTATGAAGCCTTTCAGGATAATTATTATTGTTTATGCTAATCCAGTTACACCCATTTTTAATCATATCTTCATACTTATATATGCTATCTTTATTTTTCATCGAAAAAGCAAATTCATCTATCTGCCTGCCATTTAATATTCCTGACTTTTTCAATATATTAATATCTGCTTTTGATACATTATATGCACTTCCGAAAAAATCAACAAGCTTTCTTACCGATGCTCTGCCTATACCTTTAATATTACACAGCCGGTACATATAATAGTCTTCGTTATATATTTTTTTCACACTCCGTTCCAAATATAATCTTATAAAGGATTTCTATAGGAAAATGCTTCACTTAAATGCCCGGCATTAATACATTCTTCCCCTTCTATATCTGCTATTGTCCTTGCCGTTTTTAACACCTTATGATACCCTCGTACCGTAAGATTAAGTCTTTCAAATGCAGTTTCCATAATCCGCTTTTCTGCCTGTCCCAGCCTGCAGTATTTTTTCACATGCTTTTCATTCATCTGCGAATTAAATTCTATATTTTCATTACTAAATCTTTCTTTTTGAATATCATACGCCGTTTTAACACATTTTTTCATATTAGCCGTAGTATAAAAATCACTGCTCTTATCCACATCTGATTCATACAAAATATTTCTTGCATCTATCATCCCCATATGCGTGCATATATCAATCCTGTCCCATATAGGCTTGCTTACACGGCTCATGTACCTTTTTATATCATGTTCTGTACAACTGCACCTGTTACGGTCAGGATAATACCCGCATCTGCATGGATTCATTGCTGCAACAAGCATAAAATCAGCAGGATAAATATACTCTTTAGAACCTCTTACAATTCTTATAATATGTTCCTCAAGCGGCGTTCTTAACGAATCTATCACAGCAGATGCAAATTCATTAAATTCATCCAGAAATAAAATCCCCTTATCTGCAAGTGTTATCTCACCGGGAGACAGAACAACACCGCCTCCCAGCATCACAGCTTTCGTTGTATTATAATTGGGGCATCTTACCGGTCTTTCTTCTATAATACTTCTTCCCTCAAGCTTTCCTGCCGCACTGTAGATACGCGTCAGTTCCATCTTCTCACTCTCATTAAGCGGCAGCATTATTGTACTGATTCTTTTCGCCATCATAGTCTTTCCTGTCCCCGGAATCCCCATATAGCAGATATTGTGATGTCCTGCCGCTGCAATAAGCGACGCTCTTTTTGCAGTAATCTGCCCGGTTATATCCGCAAAATCCGGACAGGTTTCATTTTTCATATGAATCACATCATGTTCTCTGCTTTTCTTTGCATCAATTGCATCAATAAGTTCTGATTCACCGTTAAAATATCCGATAAGCTGCTTTAAACTGTCAACGCCAAGAACTTCTATTCCTTCTATGTGTTCTCCTTCACAAATATTACATGACGGAACTATGCACCTCTTAAATCCCATCTGTGCTGCCTTTGCAACACAGTTAATAATTCCTCTTACTGCGTTAACACTTCCATCAAGGCTTAATTCACCGATAATCACAGACGACTCAAGCATATCTGTTTTAATAATGCCATCTGCGGCAAGAATTCCAGCCGCAACAGGCAGATCAAATCCATTCCCTGCTTTTCTTATATCAGCCGGGGAAATATTAACCATAATCTTTTGCGGACGCAGTATTATCCCTGAATTCTTAACTGCAACTCTCACTCGTTCCCTTGCCTCTGTAACCTGTGCTGCAAGACAGCCACTCATCTCAAATGACGGAAGTCCGTCGCCGGCATCTGTCTCTACCTTTACAATACACGCATCAAGCCCGGCAAGCGTAACGCTATACACTTCACTATACATATCAACACCACCTATATAAAAAGTATTCTATAGTATAACTATAGAATACTTTTTATATATTGTCAATATATTTTATTGTTTTATTTTATTTTTTCTACATTCAATATATCATACATCTGCTGCCTGCTGCCTATACATTCCTCATACAATTTATTATAATCGGTACTGCATGTATATGATGTCTTATAGTCATCAACAGCAACCTGAAATTTTCCATCATATGATATATATACCTGTGAAAATACAAATGCAAAATATACTGTATCCGTACTGTCACCATTTACAACATCAGCACTGTAAAAATAATAAATATAATTTTCATTACCACCCTCAAGACTGTTCTTTCTTTTAAGGAATTTTATTTCCATAAGATTAATATTTTCAGCTCTTTCATCATTCGCCTTGTAAAGATATGATGTATCAGATGTAGCACGATACATCATTCTGAATGTTTTATCCTGGGTCTGGCTCGTAATAGTTTTTTTACATTCCTCATCAATCTGTCTTACCACATCTTTATCAAGTTCATTTACATCATCAGCATATGAGCCAAGCCTGTCAGCCGTATAAGACATTGATATAGATGAAACAGCATATCCGTGGCGTCCAAGCTCAGCTTCATCCGCACTGCATTTAACACAGATTACATCATCTTTGCTTATTCCTGTATGCTTGTCCGGCACAAATTCAAGTGCTGACAGATATTCATCATCCCATTTATTATTTATTACAACATATGCTTCAGGACTTATGCCCGCAAATACAACTTCAACATTAGAAAATAAATCTATTTTAGTTCCATTTCCTATCCCTTTTGCTCTTATATTATAACTGCTGCCTGCAACCATGACGCCTGAATCAGCCGCAGCCTGTGTATCATATTCAACATATACTGTAAGCTTGTCTCCGTTTGAAATATCACTTTTTTCAATATGTGCCTCAAGTGAATCAGCAAACTTCCTGTAAGCTGTAAGTTTCTCCATATTAACTTCTTTTCCGGCAAGCGTTTTATATAGCTTTTCTGAATCAACACTACATTCTGCTGATGCATATCCATTAATCCCATTATAAGTAACCGTTATATAATCCTGCGGATCTATGTGCTTTTTTCCCATAATCCACGCTGCAAGCACTATAACAAAGCATACCATAACAGCAGCGACCACAATATATGATGAACGGTCTTTTACCATTTTTTCTGCTGTATTCTTAGTTCTGTCTATTATTTCTTTCATATTCTGACTGTTGCCCTCTTCAATTTTTCTAATTCTTCTCCACACATATATGGACTCAGCTGTTCATACACCCAGCTGTGATAATCATTAATTCTTTCTATATCTTTTTCATTTAGGTACGATACATCAACAGCTTCAAGGTCTATCGGTGCACATGTAAGCATTTTAAATTTGAGAAATGTTCCATATTCATTTTCATAATCCCTGACGCATACTATCTCATTTTCTATACGTATTCCGTATTTTCCGTCAACATAAACGCCCGGTTCATCTGATGTTACCATTCCCGGCTCCATGACACACAAATCGTTTTGTCCCAATATATGTTTCCACCTAAATCCGTTTGGTGATTCATGCACATTCAAAAGATATCCGACACCATGTCCTGTTCCACATCTGTAATCAAGACCGGCTTCCCAGAGCGGACCTCTCGCAAGAATATCAAGATTAAATCCTGTACACCCATAAAGAAATCTTGCATCAGCAAGTGCAAGCATCCCCTTTAATGTAAGCGTATATGCTTTTTTTATCTCATCGCTTACAGGTCCAAGTACAATTGTTCTTGTCACATCTGTAGTTCCACGCATATACTGTCCACCAGAATCAACTAAAAGCATACCTTCTGGTTTCAGCATGGCACAATTATCCTTTGTAGCACTGTAATGCATCATTGCTGCATTAGCACCATATGCACTGATTGTCTCAAAACTAAGTTCTATGAAATCACTGATTTTTGCACGCTCATTATCAAGATAATCAGCTGCATCTTTCTCTGTAATTCCCTTTCCGGCATTTTCTTTAACCCAGAACATGAATCTTGTAAGTGCAAGTCCGTCCTCAATATGGACATCTGAAAGATTTTTGATTTCAACAGGATTTTTTACGGCTTTCATTGACGTAACAGGACTTAATGTTTTTACTGTTTCCACTCCACAATTGCAGATTTTCTTATATGCACAATAATTAATTCTTTTCATATCAACAAGAATTACTTTCTCTTCTATCGTATCAAGAAAATCATAAAATTCTTCGTATGGTTTTAATGTAACGCCATCTTTTTGAAGCTTTTCTATAATTTCATCAGAAAATCTGTCTTTATCTGCAAATAGATATGCACACTTATCTGTAACATACGCATATGACATTATCACGGGATTGTATACAACATCATTTCCTCTTATATTAAATAACCAGCATATATCATCAAGTGATGTTATAATATGTCCTTCTGCCTCTTTTTCATTTGTTTTTTCACGCAGTCTTATGAGCTTTTCCCTGACTGTCTCCCCGTTATCAGATACAAACGCTTTGCTATACGGAAAATTCGGTCTGTTATTCCATATACTTTTTGCATAATCAACCGTTACATCAAGTTTAATATTCTTTTTTGTAGCTTTATGTTCCAATTTTTCGCCAAAAGAAGCACTTATTGTTCTTCCGTCAACCGCAATACTTCCGTTTGCAGGTGTATTCTGTATACAATATTCTGTCAGTTCCGGAACATCTTTCACACCTATTCTCATAAGTTCTATGCCTGTACCTTTAAGCTGAAGTTCTGCCTGCACAAAATATCGTCCATCTGTAAATAAAGCAGCTTTATCCATTCCTATGACAAGAGTTCCTGCAGAGCCTGTAAACCCTGACAGGAATTCTCTTTCTCCAAAGTAATCACCCGCATATTCTGACAGATGGTAATCACCTGTAAATACTATATACAAATCCGTACTGTTTTTTTTCATTATATTTCGTACTTCATCAATTCTTTTTCTTATAATTGTATTATCCGTAATCCGCGGCATGTTAACGCACCTCCTGATTTCATAGCGTCCTTTAAGCTATACTTTAATATAAACTCATAAATGATTATCCTCAAGAAGTTTTTTTAATTTTTCAAGTGCTTTTTTCTCTATTCTGCTTACATAACTCCGGCTTATCCCCAGTTCTTTCGCAAGTTCACACTGTGTTTTTTCATCATTTCCAAACAATCCATATCTTTCTGAAATAACAGTCATCTCCCGCTTATTAAGCACTCTCCCCATTTTCTTATAAAGACATGCAATTCTCTCATCAAATATACAGTCTTCAACTATGTCTTTTTCTTCATCGCTGACGATTTCTATAATGCTTATTTCATTTCCCTCTTTATCTGTTCCGATTGGCTCATATATAGAAACTTCCCGTGATTTTTTCTTCTCAGACCTGAGCATCATAAGCAGTTCATTATCTATGCACTTTGCAGCATATGTTGCAAATCTGATTCCCTTATCAGGTTTAAATGAGTTAATTGCCTTAATAAGTCCAACTGTGCCGACAGATATCAGATCTCTTACATCTCTGTCCGGCGTGCTGTATTTTTTAGTCATATGGGCAACCAGACGCATATTCTTTTCAACAAGAATATCTCTTGCCTTATTATCTCCGTTATACAAACGCTCAAGAATTTCCTTTTCTTCTTCTGCTGATAATGGCTTTTCAAAACTTTTCAAAGAAAGGCACCCCAGACACACATTTATATATTTTATGTGCCGGAGTGCCTTTTATTGCTTTTCCTAATCTTCTTTTCTTCTCAAAACATCATACTGTTCAAGTTTTACGCCCAAATCGATATAAAGCTGCTGCTTAGGATGAGGTGCACTTTCCATATCCACACCACGCTCATCAGTAATTCGTTTTACTGTAACCAAAATATTATCGCCATTTGGTCTCATAACTTCAATTGTCTCGCCTACACTGAATTTATTACGCTGTTCTATATGATAAAGTCCTTGTGCATTCTGTTCGCCGACAATGCCAAGATATGTATATTCCTTAATATATGTATTTGTATCATATATCTGTGTATTTTCATCCGGTTTACCGAAGAAAAATCCGGTTGTATACTGTCTGTATGTGCATTTTGAAATCTCTGACTTATAAAATGGAATTCTCTTTTTATAAAGATTCTCATCCTGTATAAACTCATCAATTGCAAGTCTGTATGTTCTAGCGACTGTAGCAACATATAATGCTGTTTTCATTCTGCCTTCGATTTTAAAACTGTCTATTCCTGCATTAAGCATCTCAGGAATATGTTCAATCATGCATAAATCTTTTGAATTAAATATATATGTTCCACGCTCATTTTCATATACAGGCATATATTCACCCGGTCTTGATTCTTCAACAATAGAATATTTCCAACGGCACGGATGTGTACATGCACCTCTGTTGGCATCTCTTCCTGCCATAAAGCTGCTCAGCAGACATCTTCCCGAATATGAAATACACATCGCACCATGCATAAATGTCTCTATTTCCATCTCATCAGGAATATGTTCACGAATCTGTTTTATCTCATTAAGAGACAATTCTCTTGCTGAAACAACTCTCTTTGCCCCCTGCTTCCACCAGAACTGATACGTCATATAATTAGTATTGTTAGCCTGTGTGCTTATATGTATATCTATGTCAGGCAGTTCTTCTTTTGCAATTGTAAACATTCCCGGGTCAGAAATAATAAGTGCATCAGGTCCTATCTGTTTTAATTCTTTAAAATACTGTCTTGCTCCATCCAAATCATAATTATGTGCAAGAATATTTGCTGTAACATATACCTTACAATCATGTGCATGTGCAAATTCAATTCCCTCTTTCATCTCTTCAAGAGTGAAATTTTTTGCTTTTGCACGAAGTCCAAATGCCTCTCCACCGATATATACGGCATCAGCACCATATATTACAGCAATCTTTAATACTTCAAGACTGCTTGCCGGTATAAGAAGTTCAAGTTTTCTTCCTTTATAAATATGTTCGCCCATATTAATCTCCATTTCTTTTTATTTTTTCACACTGAGTGTAATTCCATCTCCGATAGGTACTACTGATGTTACAACCTCATCTGAATGAGTAAGCATATATACATACTCTCTCATTCTCTCATGTATCGTCCTGTTTCTTCTTGTAACACCATACTTTGACTGTACTATCTCGCCTTCCTGAAGGACATTATCCGATATAAGAAGTCCGCCCTTTTTTAATATTCTCATAATATCAGGAAAATAATTAATATACTGTCCTTTAGCTGCATCCATAAATATAAAATCATATGGTCCATCAAGTGTTTTTAAAACATCCGCTGCATCACCCTCAATAAGTGTTATTTTGTCAATAACACCCGCACGGATAAAGTTATTTTTCGCTACCGGTATTCTTTTGTCATAATTTTCAATTGTTGTAATGTGGCAGTTTTCCGGCATATTTTCACTCATAAGAATAGATGAGTAACCTACAGCAGTGCCAACCTCCAGAATTCGTTCCGGCTGTTTTAATGCAATCAGCACTTTTAACAGATTACCCATCTCTTTTCTTATAATAGGAACATTATCATTTAATGCTTCTTTTTCAATCAGATTACAAATATCGGAATTACCGGAATCCAATGAATTAATATAAGCTACAACACGTGGTTCAACTATCATAACTCAATTGTCCTCTCCTTTGTCCGTACACATTACTTTAAACATATCAGATGGCTTCATTCCTGAATTCAATGTATATGTTCCGCCTACAAATTTCTTATTATAATCAGACAGCATTATCTGAAAATACATTATTGTTTTATCCTTGCAAAGTCCTTTTTGGTATAACATAGATGAAAGCTGCTTCGCCGATATATTATCTGAAATAGTAATCTCTACTTGTCTCGCATTTTCTGTAGTATCAATTGCTTCTTCATCAAAAATATTATGTCCGAATGTATATGCTCTGCTTCCGGCGGCATAAATTATAAAAACACCGACTGTCACAATACATATGTTCAATAACATACTGAGTATTACCCTGACACTTTTATTTTTCATCTGATTCTCCAATCCTGCATGGTCTATACATTTTTATTCTGCTTTATTATTGCAGGAAATCCATATTAAAGTCAACTGCTTCAACAATTGACATACAGATTTCCTGAACCATTCTGCATAATTCCATCTCAGCTGCAAGATACCCTTCAACCTCCGGCTGTTTTCTTATATCTGCAAACTGTCCCTCTAATTCCTGTGTTGCTGACAGGACATCACCTGTATCTTCAGAATATTGCATTCTGAAATTTTCTCTTCTGAAATCATCCAATGCCCTTTTTAAATCAGGTCTTTTCATAACTTCAGATTCAAATTCTTTGAACCTTTTATACTCACATGAGTCTGTTATTGCCTCTGTCAGCTCCTTTGTAAGTTCCTCTACTCTGCTCATAAACCTCTCCTATAATCAACAAACAATTACATCTGTGCTTCCATTATAATTGGAAGAATAACTGGATTTCTCTTCATCTTCTTCCAAAGGTACTCACTAAGGTCATCCTTAATTATATTTTTAATCTTACTCCAGTCAGATATATGTTTATCAAGGCATCCCTGGACTGAATCTTCAACAACAGCTTTTGCCTCATCAAGAAGTTCTTCTGCCTCCCTGACATATACAAATCCACGAGTTACAATATCAGGACCTGCAACAAGATTTCCTGTATATTTTTCAAGTGTAAGCACAACTATAATAATACCATTTTCTGCAAGATTCTGTCTGTCTCTTAAAACAATATTACCTACATCACCAACTCCAAGTCCATCGACAAGAATTGCTCCTGTTGGAACCTGTCCCACAATTTCACCGTGGTCGTCACTCAATTCAATAACATCACCTGATTTTGCAATAAATACATGGTCTTTATCATAACCAAGAGCCATAACTACATCTCTTTGTGCACAAAGATGTCTGTACTCACCATGAACAGGAATTGCATATTTTGGTTTTACAAGTGAATAAATAAGCTTGATTTCTTCCTGACAGGCATGACCAGAAACATGTGTATCCTGGAAAATAACCTTAGCCCCTTTCATTCCAAGTTCATTAATTACTTTTGCAACTGATTTTTCATTTCCCGGAATCGGTGTTGAAGAAAATACAACACAGTCACCCGGCTGGATAGATACTTTCCTGTGAAGTGAAGCCGCCATTCTTGAAAGAGCTGCCATAGATTCTCCCTGACTTCCTGTTGTAATAAGCACAATCTGCTCAGGCGGATAATTTTTCATTTCCTCAGTATCAATAAGTGTTCCTTCCGGAATCTTTAAATAATCAAGATTTTCAGCAACCTCAATTATATTAACCATGCTTCGGCCTTCAACACATACTTTTCTTCCATATGCAACAGCTGAATTGATAATCTGCTGCACTCTGTCTACATTTGACGCAAATGTTGCAATTATAAGACGGCTGTTTTTATTATCATTAAAAATCTTATCAAATGTTGCTCCTACAGTGCGTTCAGACATTGTAAATCCCGGACGTAGAGCATTGGTACTGTCACACATAAGTGCAAGCACACCCTTCTTTCCGAGTTCACCAAGCCTTTGTAAATCAATAGGATCTCCGTAAACAGGAGTATAATCAACTTTAAAGTCGCCTGTATGAATAATTGTTCCTGCCGGTGAAAATATAGCAAGTGCAGCAGCATCTGCAATACTGTGGTTTGTACGGATAAATTCAACCCTGAAATCACCAAGTGTTATTGACTGTCCATACTTGACAACTTTTCTTTTAACGCTTCTTAACATACTGTGTTCTTTGAGTTTTGACTCAATAAGTCCCATAGTAAGCTTTGTTGCATAAATAGGCACATTAACATCTTTGAGGACATATGGTATAGCACCAATATGATCTTCATGTCCGTGAGTAATAACAAAACCTTTAACTTTGTCAAGATTCTGCTTTAGAAATGTCACATCAGGTATAACAAGGTCAATACCTAACATCTCTTCTTCCGGAAATGACAAACCGCAGTCCACAACAATAATACTGTCATCATACTGGATGGCAGTAATATTCATTCCAATCTGTTCAAGACCACCAAGCGGAATAATCTTGACAGAACCAATATTAACTTTTTTCATTCCATAACCTCCATGCTGCATATTTCGGATATGCAGCTAAAACTAAATTTCTTCACATATTAATTAACAGCATGCTGTTAACACGCTGTTTTATTCAATATCTATATCTTCAAGAAGCTCAGCAAATATTTTGCTCACTCCCTCAAGTTCTTCATCATCTTCCACAAATTCATATGCTGCCTCAGGATCAGCACTGTCAGAAACATCTTTTAAAATGTATGCCTCTGCTTCCTCGTCATCCTCATCCTGTGAATCTGTAACTAAAATATAATTATATCCATTGACTCTTGTCTCTTCAATGATATAGAATTCCACTTCTTCATTATCATCTGTCACAAAATTAATCTTTTCCATTTAAAATCCCTCTTCTTATTATTAACAATCCCTGTCTGAATCTGCTATTACTGTTCCCCTGCATTATTATTGGCAATATAATCAAGATAGCTCTGCAAAATAACACATGCAGCTATTTTATCTATTACAGCTTTTCTGTTCTCTCTTCTGACACCACTTTCAATAAGAACATGTTCTGCCGAAACGGTACTTAATCTCTCATCCCACATAACTACAGGAATACCTGTTCTTCTTTCAAGTTTATCTGCAAAATCCTTACAGGCCTCTGCTCTCTCTCCAAGTGTATTATTCATATTCTTCGGAAGACCGACGACTATCTTTGTAACTTCATACTCTTCTATAATTGCTTCAATTCTTGCAAGTGTCTGTCTTAACTTATTCTCTTCCTTACGTGTAATAGTCTCAACGCCCTGTGCTGTAAGTCCGAGTGCATCACTCACTGCAACTCCAACAGTCTTTGTTCCATAATCTAATCCGATAATTCTCATCCTACAGACCTTTTCCGGCAATAAAATACCTTATTACTTCTTCGACAAGCTCGTCTCTCTCAACTTTCATAATAAGGCTTCTCGCATTATTATGGCTTGTAATATATGTTGGATCGCCTGACATAATATATCCCACAATCTGATTAACAGGATTATATCCTTTTTCCTTTAAAGCAAGATAAACCTGCTCCAGGATTCCTTCTACTGATATTGTTTTTTCTGGTTGTGCTTTAAAAAATTGTGTATTATTATCTATCATATTCCTCACGTCCCTTTCGTATATGTATCTATAATATACTAATTTTTGATATAAGACAAGTATTTTATAGATAAATTTTTTATAAACCTCATGTTTGTGCGGGGACTTTTCCATTCCATATTAAAAAGCGTGCTGTATTTCTCACACACCACGCTACAGAATTTAATTAAGATTATTATTGTCATTTTCTCCTACAGAAAGACTTATATTCAGATTTCCATTTCTCATTCTCAGATTATCAATAAATTCTTTTTCATTAACACTATCTTTAACCACAACATTATATGAAAGTTCAAACATAGTTCCCATATTTGTTGTCTTGACTTTCCTAAGTTCCGCTTTTTCAGTAAATTTATTCATAACATCATCAAATACATCGCTGTAATTAAGCGATTCAGGAATTGTAATCCTCAGCTGCTTTATATCTGTATGCGGCTGGGCAAAATTAAATACTGTAAGCAGAATTAGAATAACTATCATTATAACAACAAATACGCATGCAAATGTAACATATCCGAGCCCACACGCAAGTCCGGATGCCATAGCAAAGAAAACTATTGCTATATCTTTCGCACTTCCCGGCACACTCCTGAATCTTACAAGAGCAAATGCTCCTGCCATTGAAAATGCTCTTGCAACATTGCTTCCTATCAGAAGGATAACTGCTGCCACTATTGCCGGAAGAATAACAAGTCCTATTATAAAATCCCTGTTATATCTTTCTTTCCTACACATAAACATATATGCAATACCTATTATCAGTCCCAGCAATACTGCTGTTCCTATTCCTAACATTGATGTGCCAATACTGATTGTATTGTCTGTTGTTGCTGTAAAAATTGATTCAAACATACAAATTCATCCTTTCTTTTTAAATTTTCCATAATATACCGCTTGTATTCCGTTCCATATTTTGAAAATGAAACAGGATAAATATCATATTCCGACAATATCTTTGTGAACCATATCGGAACTGCTTTGTTAATTTTTATTTCCATCAGGAACATATTTTCAGGAATAATCTTTTTACCATAGCTTCCAAGTTCCAGCCTTACATCATGCCTTCTTGTTGTAATATCAGTATCAAATGTAACCCTGAAACTACCGTCATTTTTTTCAAAATATGCCATTCTTTCATATGAAAGATACAGTTTAGGCTGCAAATTATAAAAATGTTTAAAGTAATCAATCTCTCCTAAAACCTGTCTGTTGATTCTCTCATTCTTTTTCTCAAGCATTCCGGCAGTAATTTTCCCATCAAGATAATCATATGCATCACCAAGCTTAATCCCTGTTCTTCTTTTATTGACAATTCCATTGTATTTTTTCTTTATTTCAACAAAAACATTGTCATCAATTTCAGGAACCCCATAGCTTCTCACACGCATCTTTTCTTTATATGCCGGTTTTTCTATAGAAGCACGTATAAGCCTATCATCCGGAGTATCATAATAAATATTGCTTATCATATAAAATTTATTATCTTTGTTATAAGCATCCACCTCCATATGGCTGCTCATTTTATTTATTACCGCCTCATATTGTTCTTTATCAAGCATATATTTTTTTTCGCATCTGTTAAAAACTTCAATCGCCATATTCTCCTCTCCTTTCGTTTGGATTTCTTTTATGTATTAAATTGTAAAAAGATTTTGTGTCCAAATTATGTAAAAAATAAGTAAAGAATATGAAAAAAAATGAACCGGTATCAGCAATTTTTATACTGATACCGGTCATGCGATCTGTCTTTTATTTAGTTATATTACTATCCAAGATATTACTATCCAAGATATTACTATCTAAGACATTACTGTTTAAGAGTAACATCCAGCTGATTAAATGGAATTTCTATTCCGTTTTCATCAAATACCTGTTTGAATCTTTCAAACAATATAAACCTTGTGTCCCAATAAGCGTCCTGGCTGACCCATGCACGTGTCTCTATTGTAACACAGCTTGCATCAAGCGATTTAACTATTACATTAATCTCTTTTTCTTTGTCTATCGAAGGATAATTTTCAAGAATCTCTCTAAGAAGTTTCTTTGCTTTTGTAACATCACTTCCATATCCTATGCCAATCTGCATATCAAGCCGCCTGATTCCTTCTACACCGACATTTACTATGTTGGAATTTGATAATGCACCATTTGGCATCATCACAACTCTGTTATCAATTGTCTTTAATTTTGTATACAGCATATCTATTGATACCACTGTACCCTCGCAGCCACCTGAAACTATGTAATCTCCAACCCTGAACGGATGAAATATCATAATAAGAATTCCTCCGGCAAAGTTTGCAAGACTTCCTTGAAGAGACATACTCAGTGCAAGTGCCGCTGAACCGAACACAGCTATAAGTGAAGCTGTCTGGAAGCCCAGAATATCAAGTACCATCATAACCATAACAGCATAGCAGACGAATCTTAAAACAGAATTGATAAATTTTATCACACCATTCTCAAATCCTGCTCTCTCAAGTGCCTTTGAACATATTTTAAGCAGCCATTTCATTATATGTTTGCCGACTTTCCACAAAATCAACGAAAGAATTATCTGGAAAATCTTATCGGCAGTCCATTTCACAGCTTCGTTAAACAGCTCAGTAAGATTGTCTCTTGAAAAGAATGCCTTTGCTTTTTTAGTAGTCTCTGCTACCGAATCATCAACAGCACTTAATGCAAAACAATTAAAATTAATCATTTATTCACCCTGTTTTTCTTCCATTTTTTTTAGTTCTGCAAGCTTCTTTTTAGCATTTTCATCTATTTTAATGCATGCTATCCTTGCTTCTTCTGCTTTTTTTGCAGCTTCTTTTTCTGCTTTTTCGGCTTCTTTCGCCGCTGCAAGTGCAATTATTTCAGCCTCTTTTGCCTGCTTTGCACGCTCTATCGCAGCATCTTTTACAGCCTTCGCTTCATCGGCTTCCTTTTTTGCAAGCATAAGTGCTTCTTTTGTTTCCTTTTCTATCTTAATACGCTCTTTTTCTATTTCTGTATATGGCTCATAAGTATAAAGTGAAATGCCAAGAGGTTTTAAATCAACAAATACTGACTCATCTTTTGAATTCCAATTGTGTTCAGACGACTCATAAACAACTGAATCATTCAAAACATCTGTATATTTTCCAGCTTCATCAACGCCTATGCAGAATTCTTTCCTTTCAACAGGCGTAAAATTAACAGCTCCGATAACAGATTGTCCCGATTCATCACGCCTTAATACAGCAATAACCGTCTCTTCTGCGGATATATCATCAGCCCATTCAAAACCTGACGGATTATCATCACATTCATAAAGAGCTTTTGTATTGCGGTATAAATTATTCATCTGTGCCACAAATTTCTCGACTCCGCTGCATTCTTTTATATTAACAAGCTTTTTCCCCGGATGGAAATACATGTAACCAAGTGCTGTTTTTACATGATTAAGCACATCTTCACCATTAACCGGAACTATATCTTTTAAAATTCCTTTTTTCCAGCCATATCCGTTTCTTGAAAATCCTATAATAAAATCATCACTGTACTGATATAACATACTGTATGTAAGTCTGCCATATATTCCTTTTCTAAATAGTGGATCCATCTCTATAAATGGCACAAGTTCTTTTTTCCAGCCATCATTCCACTTATAATCAAAGCCCAGACCTCCGTCTGCAATATCACCTGTAACAAATTGCCATCCGCTTGATTCCTCGGCTGCAAGAATTGTATTTTTTTGCAGTGAATCAACCATTTTTCTTACATTCTGGATAAATTCAACCGCATTAATATTTTCTTTTCCACCATAAATATTCGGAATCCATTCTCCCGGTTTTCTGCCATAATCAAGATAAAGCATAGACGCAGTCTCAGAAAACTTCAATCCATCAACATGATACTCTTCAATCCAGTATCTTATATTAGACATCAGAAAACTTCTTACCTGTGGTTTTGAATAGTCAAATGAAGCAACATTTAATTCCGGATGATTGTCAAGATTGACTTTTCCTGTATCATAAAGGTGCGTTCCGTCAAAATATACAAGACTATATTCACCCTGACTCATAAATGCACCATTCCAGTCTATGATAACACTGATATTTTTCTTATGCATCTTATCAATAAATGCCTTTAACCTAAGGCCTCCAACCTCACAATTTACAGCATAAAAATTTATTGTCTCAGCCGATGAGCCATTTCTTACAGCACAGACATTCATTATCTCAACACAGTTAAATCCCAGTGCTTCAATTCTGTCTTCAATTGTATCATCTTTTAAATCAAGAATGTCAATCTCACATATACTAAGCGGTTTATGTTTCGTATCTTCCTGTTTCCAGCCTGCATCAGTCCACTTGAAATTTTTCTCTTCAGGATTAACTCCTGCCAGTGATGCATAAATAACGTCATTAGAAGCGGACTGTGCATATGGGTCTGCCTTTTTTACAACCTGTCCGTCTTTTAACTTTATTTCATAACAGTATGGTGTTTTGGGCTTCATATCTGGTATAAACAGGAAAAATATCCCTGTATCATAATCCTTTTCCATCTGGAACACTCGTCCGTCCCACTTGTTAAAAGCCCCGATAACACTGACTCTTCTGGCATCAGGTGCCCATATTCCAAAAATCATTCCACTGATTCCATCGACAACTGCTTCATGACTTCCCATGTATTTGTATGCATCCTGTGCACTGCCTGTCATAAATTTATTAATATTATATTCACTCCTGCCATTTTGGGAAATTTTAAGCAACGCCTGCATACATTCCTGTCTTCCATATGAATATATATCTTTATATTCTGTTTTTTTACCATATATATCTTCTTTGACAAATGTATATGAAATTTTTTTTCTACCGGGAAGCAATACAGCAAAAAAACCTGCCTCATCCATTTTTTCCATTGGATAAAGCTTCTTTCTTCCATCAACTCTTACATTCATCTCCACTGCATCAGGTGCAAATGTCTGTATAAGAAATCCATCTTTACATATACGTCCACCAAGCAGTTCCATCGGCTCATCGCATTCAGAATATACAACGCCTTCAATTGAAGGCCAATCCATTAAATCATATAATCTATTCCCCATATTTAACCCCATCAGATATTTTTTTCAACCCATGTTTTAAAAAGTTCTGTCCAGACGTATACTTCCGGCTCAAAATGTTTTCCGTCCTTTGTATCAGTCTCTTTCGTTCCAAGTCCAAGTCCATGATTTCCATTAGGGAATATATGAAGTTCAAACGGAACTTCTGCTTTTTTTAAAGATTCTGCAAAAAGAAGTGAATTGTCCACAGGTACGCTTCCATCTGAAAAAGTATGCCACAGAAACGTCTTTGGCGTATTACTGCTGACACGTTCCTCCAGCGAAACAGACTTAACAAGTTCATCATATCTGTCTCCCAGAAGTCTCTCAAAAGACTTTCTGTGTGCCTTAGGTCCTGATGTTATAACAGGATATCCTAACAACAGTCCGTCTGGTCTTACTTCTTTTGGACTTACATGAAGTACATTCTGAATAAAATCTGCAAGTTCCGGCTGATCATACATTGTCGCAAGACTTGCTGCAACATGTCCGCCTGCCGAAAAACCTGCAATAATAATTTTATCCGGATTTATATCCCATTCTTTTGCATGATTTCTCACATAATTAATTGTATATGCTGCTTCATATAATGCACATGGGAATTCATCCGGCATAAGGCTGTATCTTAAAACCACTGCGTTATAGCCAAAATCAAGCATTTTTAATGCGACAGCTTCACCCTCACGCGGTGAATGATGCTCATATCCACCGCCCGGACATATTATAACAAGCGGCCTTTCAAATACATTCTGATAATCCGGATACATTTCTTTTATATACGTTGTAAAAACAGCGTCCGCACCTTTGTGCTTTATACCAAGTTTTTCATAATCAATATCTATTTTAATATTTTCGTGTATCATAAAACAGCACACCTTTCATTATATCCTGTGAATAAACAATCCACTTCTTAATTTTGGTTCAAACCATGTTGACTTTGGCGGCATTAACTTTCCTGCATCAGCAACTGCAAAAAGTTCTGCTATAGATGTTGCATACATAGAAAATGCAACTACACAATCCTCCCTGCATCTTTTCTCAAGTTCTGAAAGTCCTCTTATTCCACCGACAAAATCAATTCTCTTATCTGTCTTTGGATCACCTATTCCAAGTACAGGTGCAAGCAGATTGTCCTGCAAAACCGCAACATCAAGCCCATCAACCGGATCATCTGACATAATATCTTTATGTGCTGTAAGCTTGTACCATTTTCCACCAAGATACATACCAAATGTTCCTTTTTTATCAGGTGATACCTGCCTATCACTCTCAGCTATATCAAATTTTTCTTTAATCTTATTTAAAAATTCTTCCTGTGTATATCCATTCAGATCTTTAACAACCCTGTTATATGGAAGAATCATCAATTCTTCATCAGGAAAAAGCACGGACAGAAAATAATTAAATTCTTCATTACCTGTATATCCCGGATTTTCCCGTCTTCTCTTCAATCCTACTTTTACTGCAGAAGCTGCTCTGTGATGTCCGTCAGCAATGTAAACAGAATCAATTCCTTCAAATGCCTTTCTAACATTTTCAACAAGTGTTATATCTGTCATTTTCCAGACCTGATGGCGTATTCCGTCAGGAGATATAAAATCATATAATGCTTTATTCTCCTTAGTCTTTTTAACAGCATCATTTATTACACTGTCAGCTCTGTAAGCCAGGAAAATAGGTCCTGTCTGGGCACTTAATGTATCAACATGTGTTATTCTGTCAACTTCTTTATCAGCTCTTGTATTTTCATGTTTCTTTATTACATTATTAAGATAATCATCAATAGATGCACATGCAACTATACCGGTCTGTGTTCTTTTGTCCATTGTAAGTGCATATATATAATATGTCTTATCTGTATCTGTTATAAATGTTTTATCAGCCAGAGCTTCTTCAAATAATTCTTTTGCTTTTGCATAAACTTCAGGAGCATATGTATCTGTAGAATCATCGAACTGTGTCTCTGCTCTGTCGATTTTAAGGAAAGACAACGGCTCTCTTTTAACCTCACAAACAGCTTCCTGTCTGTTGTATACATCATAAGGAAGTGCTGCTACTCTTGCCGCATCTTTTTCATTAGGTCTTACACATTCAAACGGTTTAATTAATGCCATTACTTTTCTCCTTTTCCTGCTTATAATTATTTTTCTTTAAAAATCAGGCATTAAGTTTATCAGTCAATACCTTCAATTCATTAGATATAGATATGATTTCATTTATTGTTGCATTGTTTTGCTCGCTTACTGCAAATGTATCACTTGCATGGGCTGCAACTTCTTCTGTGATAGCCGAAACAGTTGAAACGCTGTCAACAATCTTCTTATTAGCTTCACTGAGTCCATTTACAATATTTGTAAGTGATTCGGCATTAATAAGAATTTTTCCTGTATTATTTTCAATTATTGAAAAGCTTGCTGCTGTTTCTTTTGTAGCAGCATCCTCTTCCTTTATCATCTCAACCATCTGACCCGTAACATCTACAACATTCTTAATTACATCTGAAATATTTGTAATCATGTCTGTAATTTTTACAGTTGCATTCTGTGTCTCATCTGCCATTTTTGAAATTTCGGAAGCAACAACTGCAAAGCCTCTTCCTGCTTCCCCGGCACGAGCTGCCTCGATACTTGCATTAAGTGCCAGAAGGCTTGTCTGTGATGTAATCTCAGTAATAATATCAACAATTGAATTCATCTTTGCCATATCGTCATTAAGAAGCGAAAGCTGCTTGGTTACAGCATTGCCCGATTCAACGGACTCATTAACTTTATTAACAAGCATTGCCACATTCTTATTGCCTGCATCTACTGCTTTTTTAGTATCATTGATGCTATTTGTGATTTCTTGTGAACCATTCTTTACATCATCAACTTTATTCTGGATATTTTCAGTCATTTCAAGCTGTTTCTGTACAGCATCCGCTGTATCTGTTGAACCTGTATTTACTTCTGCCATAGCTTCCCTTGTCGCATTAATAGATTCACCAAGTGATAAAATTTTGCTGTTTACATTTTCAATATCAGCAGCCATTTTACCTGAAATTTCCATTGTATTATTAAGTATTCTTTCTGTTTCGCGGCTCTGTTTCTCAATCTGTTTTAATTTTACTACGCTATTAATTTCAAGTGTTTTTGATGTATACATACAGTAAAGTGAAATCAATACAATAACAAGCACCTGTATCTCAATTGATGCAGTATCGCTCATTGTATATGTTCCGTTTGCAAGAAATAATACAACCTGTGCAATGTTAATAATTATAACACCTGTATTAATAGGAATTGAATATTTATAATCATTATATACTGTGATTGCTATAAGCATTGGAATTACATATGTAAATACAAGTTTATTATTTGTGGTAAACATTATGAAAATATAAAATATTGCAAAGCCATATCCTATAAGATGCTTTATATGCGTTGAATTCTTATCTTTTTTATATACAATCCACTCCGCTACTGGTGAAGCAATTCCTATTACAATAGTAAGCAATACATATAATAATGTCCTGCTTCCTTTTGCAAATTCAGCTAAATATGCAATACCTATAGCAACTGAAACTATAGTATGGCATACTATTCCGACTTTGTTACATCTGGCCATCTCCGACTGTGACTCAATCTTATCTACAATCTTATCCATACCTTTCTTCGCAGCTTTCTGTATCTGTTCATGCTTCTCATTAATTTTTTGAGATTTATCCTGTATTTTTTGCTCTATTGCTCCCATATATAACTCCTCCTTGTTATTCATAAGAAAATACATAAATATATTTTACAACAAAATACTTTATAAATAAAGAAAAACGGATGAAAGAAATATTTTAATTTTCAAACATCCGTTTTTTTAATTACAATAAACAATTGCAAAATATTACTTTATAACTCTTACCTTAATAACACCTTCAATAGATGCAAGTTTGTCAACTACTGTCTCAGATGCAGACTCACTTATATCAAGCATTGAATATGCATAGTCACCTCTTGACTTATTAGCCATCTCTTCAATGTTAATACCTTCATCTCCCATAACAGATGTAATCTTGCTGATTATAGCCGGTACATTCTTATGGCATACAGCTACTCTGCCGGCTGATGTGCATACACCCATGTCACATGCAGGATAGTTTACAGAATTAACTATATTACCATTCTCAATGTAGTTACGAAGCTCTTTTACAGCCATAATTGCACAATTATCTTCTGCTTCTGCTGTTGAAGCACCAAGATGAGGAAGAACAATTGCACCTTCCATTCCAGCTGTAACAGGGTTAGGAAAATCTGTTACATACTTCTTAACTCTGCCAGACTTTAATGCTTCACCGATTGCTTTCTCATCAACAAGTACATCTCTTGCACAGTTGATAATAATAGTTCCGTCCTGCATCATATCGAATGCTTCTTTATTAATCATTCCCTTTGTACTGTCAAGTGCCGGAACATGAACTGTAATGTAATTACATTCTTTATATATATCTTCAACATTGACAATATGTTTAACTTCACTTGAAAGATTCCATGCTGCATTTACTGAAAGATATGGATCATATCCGTATACTTCCATACCAAGTGCAATTGCCGCATTGGCAACAAGCTGTCCAATAGCACCAAGTCCGATTACACCAAGCTTTTTACCTTTGATTTCCTGACCTGCAAATGCCTTCTTGGCTTTCTCTGTAGCCTTTGCAATATCAGCATCATCCTTATTTGCTTTAACCCATTCGTTACCGCCGATTAAATCTCTCGATGCAAGAAGCATTGCTGCAAGTACCTGCTCTTTAACAGCATTGGCATTAGCACCCGGTGTATTAAATACAACAATACCCGACTCAGCACATTTATCAAGAGGGATATTATTAACACCTGCACCAGCTCTTGCAATTGCAAGAAGGTTATCACCAAGTTCCATATCATGCATTTTAGCACTTCTTACAAGTACTGCCTGTGCATCTTCAAAACTGCTTTCTGTATTATAATCATCTGAAAATAAATCAAGGCCAACTGACGCAATATTATTTAAGCAATTAACGTTTACCATTATTTTGTATTCTCCTTTTCAAACTTCTTCATGAACTCAACAAGTTTCTCTACACCTTCAATTGGCATAGCATTGTAGATAGAAGCTCTCATACCGCCAACAGTTCTGTGTCCTTTAAGATTTACAAAACCTGCCTTTGTTGCTTCTTCAACAAACTTAGCATCAAGTTCTTTATCTCCTGTTACAAAAGGAACATTCATAAGTGAACGATCTTCTTTTACAACTGTTCCATTGAAAAGCTTGCTCTCATCAAGGAAATCATAAAGAATCTTTGCTTTCTTCTCATTGTGTTCTTTCATAGCTGAAAGTCCACCCATCTTCTTAATCCACTTAAATACCTTGCCACAGATATAAATATTATAGCATGGAGGTGTATTATAAAGTGAATCAGCATCTGCCTGTGTCTTCCATTTAAGCATTGTAGGAGTTCCAGGAAGAACATCATCTGTAATTAAATCCTCTCTTATAATTGCGATAACAACACCTGCTGGTCCGATATTTTTCTGAACGCCGCCATATACAACGCCATACTTTGTAACATCCATAGGTTCTGATAAGAAACAAGATGAAACATCAGATACAAGAATATGTCCCTTTGTATCAGGAAGCTTCTTATATTTAGTACCATAAATTGTATTATTTTCGCAAATATATACATAATCTGCATCTTCCGGAATGTCAAGATCTGAACAATCCGGGATATATGAATATGTTTTGTCTTCTGAAGAAGCAACGGCAATTGCATCACCATAAATCTTAGCTTCCTGGTATGCTTTCTTAGCCCACTGTCCTGTTATAATATATGCTGCTTTCTTATTCTTCATAAGATTCATAGGAACCTCTGCAAAGAACTGCGACGCACCGCCCTGAAGGAATAATACCTTGTAATTATCCGGAATATCCAACAAATCTCTTAAATCAGCTTCAGCTTCTTTAATGATATTGTCGTATACTTTGGAACGATGGCTCATCTCCATAACTGACTGGCCGCTTCCCTTGTAATCAAGCATCTCTGCTGCTGCTTCCTTCAATACCTCTTCCGGTAATACTGCCGGACCTGCGCTAAAATTATAAACTCTTGCCAATTTCTTCCTCCTATTATTCAGCCTGTTGAAATCACTATTATAAAATATGTCTCAACTAAGCTTTTAATTTAATAATTAATAGACATTTTATGACAATCTTTATTGTATGTCAACAATTCATTCTCTATTAATATTCTTTTGTTCTTTTATTTAGTAATCTCTTCTATATACGTAATATTCTTTAGTTATTTTTGTTTTTATTTTCCAAATCCTGTCTATCAAAAGCTTCAGAGATTGCAGCTCCAGGTGAAACCATTGGAAATACCTTGTCTTCCCTGTCAATAAGACAGTCAATTACACAAGGTATATTTAATTCTATAGCTTCTTTGAGTGCCGCTTTAAATTCTTCAATTGATGAAACTCTGTAACCTTTCGCACCAAGGCCTTCAGAAACTTTCACAAAATCAACCGTATCATCAAGAACCGTCGAAGAATAACGCTTTCCATAGAATAAATCCTGCCACTGACGAACCATTCCAAGTACATGATTATTAAATATAATCTCAATAACAGGAATATTGTAACGTGTCGCTGTTGCTATTTCATTCATATTCATTCTGAAGCAGCCATCACCTGCAATATTAATTACAACTTTATCCTTACGGCCAACTTTTGCACCTATAGCAGCACCAAGACCGAATCCCATAGTTCCAAGACCACCTGATGTTATAAGTGTTCTTGGCTGTTTGTATGTATAATGCTGTGCAGCCCACATCTGGTGCTGTCCTACATCTGTTGCAATAATAGCATTACTGTCTGTAATCTCATTGATTGTCTCCATAATATAAGGTCCGTTAAGACAATCTTTTCTGTAACGCATAGGGTACTTTTCTTTAAGTTCTTTGATGTGCTCAACCCATTCATGATGCTCAAGCTGTCCAATCTTTGAATTAACACGTTTTAAGACTTCAAGTGCATCTCCTATTACGCATGCATCTGTTTTAATATTTTTATTAATTTCAGCTGCATCAACATCAAAATGAATAATTTTTGCATTGCTTGCAAACTTAGACGCATTACCTGTGACTCTGTCCGAAAATCTTGCACCAATTGCAATAAGAAGGTCACATTCTGAAACACCGTAATTAGATGTCTTTGTACCATGCATGCCAAGCATACCTGTATAGAGTGGATCTGAATTATCAAATGCACCTTTTCCCATAAGTGAATCAGCTACAGGAGCATCTATTTTATGTACAAAGCGTGCAAGTTCTTCTGAAGCACCTGAAAGTACAACACCGCCTCCGACAAATACAAATGGTTTCTTTGCCTGTGCAATCATCTCTGTGACTGTGTCAATATCCTCTTCACGTATTGACTCTGTCTTTCTTTCAATCAGCTTTGGTGTCTCCTTTACATAATCACACTCCGCAGCAGTTGCATCTTTTGTTACATCAATAAGTACAGGCCCCGGTCTTCCCTCCTGTGCTATTCTGAATGCCTTACGGATTGTATCTGCAAGTGTGCTTACATCTTTTACAATAAAATTATGTTTTGTAATAGGCATTGTAACACCCTGGATATCTATCTCCTGAAAACTGTCTTTTCCAAGAAGTGGAACTGTTACATTACATGTAATTGCAACAACAGGAGTTGAATCCATATAAGATGTCGCTATACCTGTTACAAGGTTGGTTGCACCAGGACCTGATGTTGCAAAGCATACACCTACTTTGCCTGTAGCTCTTGCATATCCGTCTGCTGCATGTGCAGCCCCCTGCTCATGTGATGTAAGTATATGTGTAATCTCATCAGAGTGTTTATAAAGTGCATCATATACATTTAAAATAGCACCGCCCGGATAACCGAATACTGTATCTACACCCTGTTCTTTTAAACATTCAACAATTATTTCTGAACCATTTAACTTCATTTGGCCGTTCATCCTTTCAATAAAATATTACCCTCTTTATTTATCAGGAGTCTGTAAAATTGCACCTCTGTTACCTGATGTAACCATAGAAGCATATCTTCTGAGATAACCTGTTGTGACTTTAGGTTCTCTTGGCTGCCATTTAGCTTTTCTTGCTGCAAGCTCCTCATCTGAAACCTTGAGTTCAAGCTTCAATTCCGGAATATTAATGCTTATTACATCGCCCTCTTCAACAAGTGCAATAGGACCACCGACTGCTGCTTCCGGAGATACATGTCCTATAGAAGCTCCGCGGCTTGCACCTGAAAATCTTCCGTCTGTGATAAGGGCAACGCTTGAACCAAGCCCCATACCTGCAATCGCTGATGTAGGATTAAGCATTTCTCTCATACCAGGACCACCCTTAGGGCCTTCATATCTGATTACAACAACATCACCTGCTACAATCTTTCCACCCTTAATAGCTGCAATTGCATCTTCTTCACTGTCAAATACTCTTGCAGGACCTTCATGTACCATCATTTCTTCTACTACTGCTGAACGCTTAACAACACTTCCGTCAGGAGCAAGATTTCCAGAAAGAACAGCAAGACCGCCTGTCTTACTGTATGGATTATCAACTGTACGGATAACTTCCGGATTAAGATTTACTGCATTTGCAATATTCTCACCGACAGTCTTACCTGTTACAGTCATACAGTCTGTATGTAAAAGTCCAATATCTGCAAGTTCTTTCATAACTGCATATACACCACCTGCTTCATTTAAGTCTTCCATATATGTAGGACCAGCCGGTGCAAGATGACAGAGGTTAGGTGTCTTTTCACTTATTTCATTTGCGAACTTAATATCAAAATCAAAGCCCACTTCATGTGCAATAGCAGGAAGATGAAGCATACTGTTTGTAGAGCATCCAAGTGCCATATCAACTGTAAGAGCATTAAGAATTGCATCTTTTGTCATAATATCTCTTGGACGGATATCTTTTTTAAGCATATCCATAACTGCCATACCTGCATGTTTTGCAAGTCTGATTCTGTCAGAATATACAGCCGGTATTGTACCATTGCCGCGAAGTCCCATACCGAGAGCCTCTGTAAGACAGTTCATAGAATTTGCTGTATACATGCCTGAACATGAACCACATGTAGGACATACTTTTTCTTCGTATTCTCTTACCTGTTCTTCTGTCATTGTACCTGCTGCATAAGAGCCAACTGCCTCAAACATTGATGAAAGACTTCTCTTTCTGCCACCCACATGTCCTGCAAGCATTGGACCGCCACTGACAAATACAGTAGGAACATTAATTCTTGCTGCTGCCATAAGAAGTCCAGGTACATTCTTGTCACAGTTAGGTACCATAACAAGTGCATCAAACTGATGTGCTGTAGCCATACATTCTGTAGAATCTGCAATAAGGTCTCTTGTAACAAGAGAATATTTCATTCCTACATGTCCCATTGCAATACCATCACATACTGCGATTGCAGGAAATACAACAGGAACGCCGCCAGCTTCAGCAACACCAAGCTTAACAGCATTAACAATCTTATCAAGGTTCATATGTCCCGGAACAATCTCATTATATGAACTTACAATACCAACTAATGGCTTATCCATCTCTTCTTTTGTAAAGCCAAGTGCATTAAACAGCGAACGGTGTGGTGCCTGCTGCATGCCTTTTTTTACGTTATCACTTTTCATAAAAATTAATCTCCTTATCTCATTCTGTTTTTATTTAATTCCTGTTTAAACTCCGGCAGGATTATCATTTTATTTCATTAAACTATAAAATATCAAAAAACTTATTTACGCAAGATGATTAGCAATAAGGTCGCCCATCTGTGTAGTTGTACACTGTGTCATTCCTTCAGACATAATATCAACTGTTCTGTAATTTTCTTTTAAAACCTGTGCAACAGCTGCCTCAATAGCATCTGCTTCCTTGTCAAGATCAAGTGAGTATCTTAACATCATTGCAGCTGAAAGAATTGTGGCAATAGGATTAGCAATATTCTTTCCTGCAATATCAGGTGCTGAACCATGGCTAGGCTCATAAAGACCAAGTTTTGTCTTTCCAAGGCTGGCACTTGAAAGCATTCCGATAGAACCTGTTATCATGCTTGCTTCGTCTGATAAGATATCACCAAACATATTTTCAGTAAGAATTACATCAAACTGGCCAGGATTCATTACAAGCTGCATTGCACAGTTATCAACAAGCATATTAGTAACTTCAACTTCCGGATAATCCTTTGACACTTCAGCAACAACTTTTCTCCAGAGTCTTGAAGAATCAAGTACATTTGCTTTATCAACACTGACAAGTTTCTTTCTTCTCTTCATTGCAATCTCAAAACCTTTAATTGCGATTCTTCTGATTTCTTCTTCATTATATGTAAGCGTATCCACTGCTGTCATCACACCGTTTACTGATTCTGTGTGACGCTCTCCAAAATAGAGACCTCCTGTAAGTTCTCTCATTATAACCATATCAAATCCGTCACCGATTATCTCATCCTTTAAAGGACATGCATCCTTTAATTCACTATATAAATAAGCCGGACGTATGTTTGCAAAAAGTTCAAGATCTTTTCTTATCTTCAAAAGACCTGCCTCCGGTCTTAAATTCGGTGCCACATCATACCACTTCGAATTACCGACATTGCCGCCGACAGCACCAAGTAAAACAGCATCTGACGCTTTCGCCGTATTAACTGCTTCTTCTGTGAGAGGCACACCATAAGCATCTATAGAACATCCACCCATAAGAATTTCAGTATAATCAAATTCATGACCATATTTTTTACCTACAGCATCAAGTACCTTTCTTGCCTCTCTTACTATCTCCGGACCAATTCCATCTCCAGGAATCAATGTTATCTTATAACCCATATCATTTATACCCAGCTTTCTATATATTCTTAGTTTTTAACTTTCATATTATAATAACGTATTTATTATATTTTTACAAGTTGTTTTAATGTATGCTTTCGCATAAGTTAATGAAGTATTTTTCATTAACATTTTAATATTCTATGCCTTCTCTCGCAGAAATTCCCAAATCAAACGGATGCTTTATTTTTTTCATTTCCGTAATATAATCCGCATGCCTGATTAGTGCTTCATCCGGATTTCTTCCGGTAATCACAATCTCAACACCTTCATGGTTTTCCAGAAGATAACCTGTTTTTGCCCTGTCAACCTGATTATATTCATAAGCAGATGCAAGTTCATCAAGGACAACAACGCTCACATCATGTTTTTTGTATACATGTTCAAAAATAGTATCCAATATACTGTCATGTTCTTTTTTCTGCATATTTCTATCAGCTTCACTCATTCTGCTGTAAAATCCATAGTCTTTTGAAGCCCTTAAAACCATTACGTCCGGTATCTGTGCTAATGCATCAACTTCTCCGCTTGCTCTCCCTTTCATAAACTGTGCAAATATGACCTTTAGCCCTCTGCCTGCGGCTCTGAGTGCAAGACCGGCTGCTGCTGTAGTCTTTCCTTTGCCGTCCCCTGTATAAATATGTACAAGCCCTGTTTCTTTTTTCATCTGGATTTTATCTGCCATATCCTTATCTTTAATCATGCTTATATTTCTCCCTCCATTTACAATCCGATTATTTTATAAACCATTTCAATATCCATATTTGTGCGAATCATATCTGCAAGCTTATCATACTCTTTTTCTTTTCTTTTTTTGACACTTATGACATTATCTGCTTCATATGTAATTCCTTTTCTTTCACAAATTGATTTAAGCAGCTTTAAAAGAAACTCTTCATTATCAAAAATCCCATGAATATATGTACCACATACATTTCCATTCACACAGCCATCCTCTTTTCCGTCTGATAAAACAGAAAATGGCCTACCGGTACTCACAATTCCATAAAATCCGTCATCCTCTGACGAATCAAGAATCGTGCTCTCACCCATATGAATTTCATATCCTGATACTTTAATTCCATTTAGATTTTCCCATATACCTGCAGCATCCCACATCATCCCGTGTTCTGACGCACATATAACCGCCTGTGTTCTGGTCTGGTGTTTCTTTGATGAAAATTCTGTAACAACAGGAAGAAGTCCGATTCCTCTTATATTCCCGCCTGCCTCAGTACCATCTTCATCACTTATATACATTCCAAGCATCTGAAAACCGCCGCATACACCCATAACCGGTATATCTGTCGATGCCGCTTTTAAAATGCAGTTTTCCAGCCCGCTCTGTCTTAACCACTTCATATCACCTATTGTATTTTTAGTCCCGGGAATAATAACGAAATCCGGGTTTCCAAAACGTGACACGTCATTTACATACCTGACATGCACACCATTCGATGATTCAAGTGCGTTAAAATCTGTAAAATTAGATATATGCGGAAGTTTTATAACCGCAATATCAACAAGCACTTCCTCTGTGCTATCATAGCTTTCACCATTATCAAGCCTCTCTGAAAGACTGTCCTCATCATCTATATCAAGATACATATATGGAATTACTCCCGCAACTGGAATTCTGCATATATCTGTAAGCTGTACAAGTCCCGGTTCCAATATCTTTTTGTCACCTCTGAACTTATTAATAACAAGACCTTTAATACGCCTTTTCTCTTCTTCTTCAAGAAGCATGATCGTTCCGACAAGCTGTGCAAACACACCGCCACGGTCTATATCACCAACAAGCAGCACCGGTGCATCAACAAGTTTTGCCATGCCCATATTAACAATGTCGTTTTTTTTCAGATTTATCTCGGCAGGACTGCCCGCACCTTCGATTACAACTACGTCATAAGCTTTATCAAGTTTCTCATATGCATTCATAATATCAGGAATAAGTTTTGTCTTATACTTAAAATACTCTGAAGCCGGCATATTTTTTAACGGAATTCCATTTACAATCACCTGCGAGCCTACATCGCTTGTAGGTTTTAAAAGAATCGGATTCATGCTGACATCCGGCTCTGTTCCGGCTGCTTCTGCCTGCATAACCTGTGCACGTCCCATCTCAAACCCATCTTTTGTTATATATGAATTGAGTGCCATATTCTGTGATTTAAACGGAGCCACTCTGTAGCCATCCTGTTTAAGGACTCTTAAAATCCCGGCTGTCACAATGCTTTTCCCCGCATTGGACATTGTCCCCTGTATCATAAGATTTTTTGCCATCAGACACACATCCTTCCCAAAAATATAATAATTCTTACAGCTACAGCCATGATAATACATAAAAATGTTGTGACATATAAAAGAATATTTACTCTTTTTATATCTTCAATCTCTACCGGACGGCTGTCATCACCGATATATGGCTTTTTAACAAGTTTCCCAAAATAATAATTATCACCGGCAAGCCTTACTCCCAATGCACCGGCACAGACTGATTCCGTATGTGCCGAATTCGGGCTTGAATGATTATGTTTGTCACGCCTGTAAATTCTTAATGCATCTTTCATGTTGTATTTTTTATCTTTTGAAAATATCTGCACAACCCCTGTAGCTGCAATCATAATCCATGATGCAAGCCGTGCCGGAATAAAATTGACAACATCATCTGATTTTGCCGCAAATCTTCCAAAATACATATATTTGTCATTTTTATATCCAATCATTGAATCCATTGTATTAACCGCTTTGTACATAAATCCACCTGCTGCTCCGAAAAATACAATGTAAAATAATGGTGCTGCAATGCCGTCAGATGTATTTTCCGCAACTGTCTCAACCGCAGCCTTTGTTATTCCTGTCTCATCAAGTTTTTCTGTATCTCTTCCTACAATCATCGATACTGCGTATCTGGCTTTTTCAATATTATTTTCTTTTAGTCTGTAATACACTTTCATGCTTTCATCTTTTAATGATTTTGCTGCAATAAGCTGATAACACATAACCGACTCAGCAATAAGCCCTGCTGTCACATTTATACGATAAAAAATATAAAGACCAGCCGTTGTCACTCCACCTGTTGCCAGCATCACAAGTACCCAGAGAAGCATACCTTTATAATATTTTTTCCGGTTGCTGTCTGTGTCCTTATAAAGCATTTTATCAAGTTTTCCGATAAGCCATCCTATCAGCCTTACCGGATGACAAATACAGTGCGGATCTCCTATAATCAGGTCAAGAATCCAGCCCGCAATAACCGGAATAATGTAATAAATTATTTTCATCAAACTTACACTCCAATATATATCCACTGCCATTTAGGCAGGAATAATCATAATAATCTCCGCCAAAGGCATTGCTCATAACTGACATTATTGTCCCCCCATGCACAACAAACGCAACAGTTTCAATTTTCTTATCTTCGCAATTCATCCTGTGTACAAAATCCATACATTTATAAAAACCTTCAACACTCCGCTTCCTGAAACCATAAGGATTCTCACCACCCGGAAATGTATTGCTTCCTCCACTGTCAATCCATTGCTGATACAAAGGCTCGTCCGACAGCTCCATATAATTTTTCCCCTCAAAAATTCCAAAATCACATTCTTTTAGAAGTTCTTCTTTTAAAATATCCTTTTCCGGATAAATGATTTTTGCCGTCTGGACACATCTTTTCATCGTACTTGAAAACACAATGTCTGCCATAGGATACATCCTATTTTTTATATTTTCATTTAATATTTCCTGCCCTTTGGGGCAAAGATTCTCATCTGTGATTCCAATATATCTTCTGCTGACATTTCCCTCGGTCATTCCGTGTCTGATTAATACTATTTTCATTTTATTCTCATCCCTACACCGCAGGTAATCCTCTCCATTTCATCAGATTTTTGTGCAAGCCTGCATAATACTCTTCCTACAAGTTCCCTGTAATCACGCATATTTTTATCAATCGGGACAATTCCACTCCCAACTTCATCACATATGATACAGACTGATGGATTAACTTCATATATCCATTCCGCAAAATCGTCCATGCCATCGCCATTCTGAACGCATCTGTAAACATACTCATGAAAATGATTAATTATGTCTGCATTTTTCATATCTTCCTTTGTACATCTGTCTCCCTGCACAATTGTCGGTTTATTTTGAAATTTACCCGAAACATAGTCACATTTTCCTTGCCATGCCCCGCCTACATACAATTTCATAAGCAAAAATCTCCCTTCTAAACAAATGCAAGCACTATCATGCAGCACAATTCACTCATGCACAAAAACCAGCCCGCAAGATCTCCTGTCACACCGCCAAATATTTTATATGACCATATCCTGTAATAAACAAGCACTGCAGCCTGCACAATAAGGCACAATGTAGCTGCAAAAGCATTAACATAAGTCATAATTGCAATGCATATAATATAATTTAAAAGTATCATTATATTCACAACATTTCCGGACACAGACCGTACAACACTGTTAAGCATTCCGCCATTTCTTGCACTTTTAAAATTAACTGCTGCAAATGCACTTGATATTCTTGAAAGATAAAAAACACACCCCATAATAATAAATATATCCGTATTTTTATTTTCAAAAATATATGAAAATGCACCCGCTGCTGCAAGTACATATGTAACAAGCATAATAACAGCAAATGCTCCAATATGGGAATCTTTAAGAATCTCTAATTTTTTCTCACGGTTTCCATATGAATGGACAGCATCCATCGTATCCATATATCCATCAATATGAATTCCACCAGTTATAAGCAGCAAAAAAACACCAGAAACACACATCGATGTAATCGTTCCAATGCAAAACTTTCTTGCAAAAATAAGCCAGCCTGAAAAAAGTGCACCAATAACCACTCCGACAAGCGGGAAAAACCCAAACGTATATTTCATATCCTTTTCTTCAAGCCGCACATGTGGCACCGGAATTCTTGAATACATTGAAAATGCTAATATTAACGACTTTATTACTGACATATAGTCTCCTGTTCTTTAATCACAAATTTTTACTTTATATTTAATGATTTCAAAAATATTATCACAATAAATTAATTTTACAGTACAAATACGATTTCTTCAACTGTGTTGTAAAAAGAATATTGACATATTAAACCATATATTATAATATAATTCCAACAATACTATACAACATATAATATTGTTGAAATTTTTATATGAAAGGAGTTTTGATATCTATGGTATTTCAGATTGGTTCTGCACTACTTGATGCCTGTGTTTTATCAGCTTTGGAAGAAGAACCACTGTACGGATATGCACTCACGCAGAAAGTAAAATCTGTTGTCGATATCTCAGAATCCACACTGTACCCGGTTCTTAGAAGACTAACTAAAGACGGGCTTCTTTCAACCTACGACCAGCCATTCAACGGACGCAACCGACGGTATTATGTGCTGACTGATTACGGAAAATCGCAGCTTATTTTTTTGCGTAACGAATGGATTTCCTATAAAGAAAGACTCGATGGAATTCTTATAAACAAGGAGGATTTGGGATGAACAAGGAAGAATATCTTACCAGACTGCAATATTGCATATCGCAGCTTCCACCTGTCGAAGCACAGAATACAATGCAATATTACAGGGAATATTTTGATGATGCAGGAGAAGAAAACTTTGCATCTGTTATGGCAGAGCTGGGAACACCCGAACAGCTGGCAGCCAAGATATGCAGCAGCTATGGAATTAATTATCAGCAGCCTGTCAATGAAAATAACACATCAAAAGCTGTCATTATAGCAATTATTGCTGTGCTTACATGCCCGATATGGTTCACAGCCGGAATTGTTATATTATCACTTGTTTTTTCGCTTTTCATGGTTATTTTGAGCCTTATATTTTCTGCAGGAGTTGTAGGAATATGCCTTATATTTGCAGGTCTGCTTGTTTTTGCAGCTGGCTTTCCTACGCTTTTTACACATGTTCCAACCGGGACAATGCTTATCGGAGCCGGACTTGTATTGTGTGCTGTGGGAATTTTATTTTCTTTGCTTCTTATATGGATGATACTCGGAACAAAGAATCTTATTTCATTTATAATCAAAAAAATCAAAAAATTTATTGAAAAAAGGAAAACACGTAAAGCTTATTCCGGAAAGGCAGGTATCCAATGAAAAAATTCACAAAAATCGCATGTATAACAGCAGGCATAATGTTTGCTATAGGTGCCATCCTTGCCATATCCGGGATTCTTGCCGGTGCCAAAAGTGGCATATTTATCGACTGGACATCTCACGGAATCAGAATTGTGCCGCAAAAAGATACCTATACTTATGAAGCATATGATATAACAGATATCAATGCAATAGATATCAATGTTTCAAACGCAGCTATCAAATTTGTGCCTTCAGAAAACGATAAATGGGGCATTGTTACAACATACAATTATTATAAAAATACACCTGAAATAAATACATCAAATGGTAAAATCTCAGTAACGCAGGCAGCTCATTCAGGCTGGGAAATGGTCGGCATCATTAATCTGTTATTCAAATCACTTGATAATTCAATAACTATTTATGTGCCTGCCGGTTCCCCACTTATCAGTTCAATTAAAATAAACACTGATAACAGTGCCATAAAGTCAGACTGTGCATTAAATACTGAATTTTTAAATATTGAAACAAGTAACGGTGCTATTAAATTAAATAATCTTTCCGTTTCAAAACAGACTCAGATAAAGACTTCAAATGGTCTTATCAGTCTTAATGGAAATTTCAGCGGAGATTCAAATCTAAAAACCTCCAATGGAAAAATAGAAGTTGCCGGTCTTATAAAGGACTCATTCACAGCAAAAACTTCAAATGGTTCTGTTGACATAGATGTAAACCGTCCTGAATCAGAGTATTCAATATACGGAAAAACGAGCAACGGTTCTGTCAAAGTAAATGGTGAGAACCATTCAACCGATTACTCATCTTATTCATCAACTTCAAACACTATCAATGCCCGGACAAGCAATGGTGCCATAAACCTTGACTTTGCACGATAAAACTATTTATCGTAGCAGGCATCCGATTATCATGCGGATGCAGACTCAATTTTGTTGTCTGCATAAATATAAGTTCCTTTACATTCTATAAATGGAATATTAAATTTATTCTATTCTAAAAGAACCCCATAGGCGTAAGCCAATGGGGTTCTTAAAAATCAACAACTCTTCAATTGTTTATAAATTAGTCTTCTGCTCTCTTAACAAGTGCTTCATACTTAGCCTTTGCATTTGCTTCAGCTTCACCAAAGAGCTTAGCTGCTCTTTCTGGATTCTGCTTCTTCAAGTTGATGTAACGGCTCTCACCCATGATGAATTCCTGATATTCCTTAGTAGGTGCCTTGCTATCAAGAGTAAATGGATTCTTTCCTTCAAGTGCTTTTCTAGGATCGAATCTGAACAGATGCCAGTAACCTGACTGTACTGCAAGTTTCTCTTCTTCCATAGCTTTAGACATACCCTTGCGGATACCATGGTTGATACATGGAGCATAACCAATTACAAGTGATGGACCATTGTAGCTTTCAGCTTCCTGAATAGCCTTTACACACTGGTTCATATCAGCACCCATAGCAACCTGTGCTACATAGATGTATCCATAGCTCATAGCAATTGCTGCAAGGTCTTTCTTCTTAACATCCTTACCTGCTGCTGCGAACTGAGCGATTGCACCAAGGTTAGTAGACTTAGAAGCCTGTCCGCCTGTGTTAGAATAAACTTCTGTATCGAAGACGAATACATTGACATCCTTATTTGCTGCAAGAACATGATCAAGTCCGCCGTAACCGATATCATAAGCCCATCCGTCACCACCGAATATCCACTGTGACTTCTTTGAAAGGAATTCTTTTTCTTTAAGAATTTCCTGAGCCTTGTCGCATCCACAAGCTTCAAGTGCTGCAACGAGTTTATCTGTAGCCTTTGCATTAGCTTCGCCATCTTCATATGTAGCATAGTACTCATCGATAGCTGCCTTAACATCAGCATTATCTGTTGAAGCAAGGATTTCATCGAGCTTATTCTTTAATGCTGCTCTGTTAGCATCCTGAGCAAGTTTCATACCAAAACCAAACTCAGCATTATCTTCAAATAATGAGTTGCCCCAAGCAGGTCCCTTACCAGCCTTATTTACTGTATATGGAGTTGATGGAGATGAACCGGCCCAGATTGATGAACAACCTGTTGCATTGGCAATAAGCATTCTGTCACCACAAATCTGTGTAATGAGTTTAGCATAAGGTGTCTCACCACATCCTGCACAAGCACCTGAGAACTCAAGTAATGGCTGAACGAACTGTGAACCCTTAACTGTACCCTTCTTGAACTTCTCAAGAACTTCTGGCTTGTCTGAAACAGTAAGTCCATATTCAAAGAACTTCTGCTCATCCATCTGAGTTTCAAGTGAAGCCATCTTTAATACATCATTTCTGTTATTACCAGGACAAACATTTGTACATGAACCACAACCTGTACAGTCAAGTACAGATACAGTCATTGTAAAGTAGTATCCAGGCATACCAGTCATAGGTGTAACCTTCATGCCTGCAGGTGCATTGTTCTTTTCTTCCTCATTCATTACAACTGGTCTGATTACTGCATGAGGACATACATATGCACACTGGTTACACTGAAGACATCCTTCTGAATTCCAACATGGAACATCTACTGCAACACCACGCTTTTCATAAGCTGCTGTTCCCTGTGGAAATGTACCATCAATAACATTCTTAAATGTAGAAACCGGAAGTTTATCACCCTGGCAGGCATTGATTGGCTTCTGAATGTTATTTACGAAATCAAGAACTTCAGGTTTACCTGAAACTGCCTGTTCGCCAAGGACCTCGTCCTTGCAGTCTTTCCATTCTGCCGGAACTGGTACTTCAACAACTTCATTGGCACCTCTTTCAATTGCCTGATAGTTCATCTGAACAACATCATCACCCTTCTTAGCATATGAAGCAAGAGCTTTCTCTTTCATATACTGGATAGCTTCATCCTCAGGAATGATATTGGCAAGTTTGAAGAATGCTGACTGAAGTACAGTATTGATACGTCCGCCAAGACCAATTTCCTTACCAAGCTTAATACCATCAATGATATAGAACTTAACATTATGTTCAGCCATATATCTCTTAGCCTGTCCAGGAATATGATTTCCGACTTCTTCCGGAGACCATTCACAGTTAAGAAGGAATGTACCGCCATCCTTAACATCCTGAACCATGTCATATTTATTCATGTATGCAGGACAGTGACATGCAACAAAATCAGCCTTATCAATAAGGTATGTAGACTTAATAGGAGTCTTACCAAAACGAAGGTGAGATGTTGTAACACCACCTGACTTCTTTGAATCATAATCAAAATATGCCTGAGCATACATAGGAGTATGATCACCGATAATCTTAATAGAGTTCTTGTTAGCACCTACAGTACCATCAGCACCAAGACCCCAGAACTTACATGAAGTTGTTCCGGCAGGAGCTGTGTTAGCTGTCTCTATACGAGGAAGTGATGTATTAGTAACATCATCTACGATACCAACTGTAAATCCAGCCTTATCCTCATTTGCAAAAATAGCAAAGATATCAGCAGGAGTTGTATTCTTAGAACCAAGACCATAACGACCATTAAGGACTTTAACGCTCTCGAATTCTGTTCCCTTTAATGCAGCAACCACATCAAGGTAAAGTGGCTCACCGATTGAACCAGGCTCCTTTGTTCTGTCAATTACGCTGATTGTCTTAACTGACTTAGGCATAACTGCAAGGAGATGCTTAGCTGAAAATGGTCTGTAAAGATGTACTTTAATAGCACCGACTTTTTCGCCCTTAGCAAGCATATAATCAATTGTCTCATCGATAGTTTCGCATACAGAACCCATAGCAATGATAACTTTTTCTGCATCTGGAGCACCAACATAGTTAAATGGCTTATAATCTGTGCCAATCTTAGCATTAACCATGTTCATGTACTTTTCAACCAAATCAGGTATTGCATCGTAATATGGATTACAAGCTTCTCTTACCTGGAAGAAAATATCAGGGTTCTGAGCTGAACCATGAAGAACAGGATGCTCTGGATTAAGTGCTCTCTTCTTAAATGCAGCAACTGCATCCATATCGCACATTTCCTTTAAGTCTTCATAATCCCATACTTCAACTTTCTGAATTTCATGAGATGTACGGAAGCCATCAAAGAAATGAAGGAATGGTACACGGCCTTCAATTGCAGCAAGATGAGCAACTGCTCCTAAGTCCATAACTTCCTGTACACTGTTGCTACATAACATAGCAAAACCAGTCTGACGACAGGCATAAATATCCTGATGATCACCGAAAATTGATAATGCGTGTGATGCTAATGCTCTTGCAGAAACATCAATAACACCAGGTAATAACTCGCCGGCAACCTTATACATGTTAGGAATCATAAGAAGAAGACCCTGTGATGCTGTATAAGTTGTTGTAAGTGCACCTGCAGCAAGTGAACCGTGGAAAGCACCTGAAGCACCGCCCTCTGATTCAAGTTCTACAAGTTTAACTGTGTTGCCAAAAATGTTTTTTCTTCCCTGTGTGGCCCACTGATCTGTATAATCAGCCATAGGTGAAGAAGGTGTAATAGGATAGATTGTAGCTACTTCTGTAAACGCATAAGATACGTGTGCAGCAGCTGTATTACCATCCATGGTTTTCATTTTTCTTGCCATAAATTTATACCTCACTTCGTATAAAGAATTTGGTGGAGTGCATACCACTCCGATATTTATTATTTTAGTATCAATTAACTAAAAAGTAAAGGCATTATTCCAAATTATCAATTAAAATACATAATTCAGTAATAATGCCTTGTTAAAATATTAGCAATTTATATAAAATTTAAAATTAATTTAGCAGCCATTTTGCCAAATCTGATAATTCAGACTCATTTTTTGCATTCAACCTTGTCTTAATTGTTACTTTTGTCTCACAAACATTCATATTTTTAAATGATGCAAGTGCATCAGTCATAAGTTTGCCTGCAACCGGTCCCCATGAACCATTTTCGATTACGGCTGCCTTTCTGTTCTGATAATTTTTCATTTTAAGATGATAAATGAAATCTTCCATGCAAGGCATCAGACCACCGTCATAAGTAACTCCTGCCAGTACAAGTTTATCAAACCTGAAGCTGTCTGCAACTGCTTTTGCACAATCATCTCTTGATAAATCGTATACAACAACCGGTTCATCAGATAATTTTTTCAAATCATCTCCAAGTTTTAATGCTGCTTTTCGTGTATTACCATGAAGTGTCGAATAAGCTATCACAGTGCCTTTTTCTTCAGGCTGGTATGATGACCATCTCATATATTTATCAATGTAAAAATCAAAATCCTTGTCAATCATAGGTCCGTGAAGAGGTGCTATCACACTTATATCAAGTGCAGATGCTTTCTTTAAAAGCCCCTGGACTGAAGGACCATACTTTCCAACGATATTAATAAAATATCTTCTTGCTTCATCTGCCCAGCTCTGTGGCATATTTTCAAGTTCTGATGTTTTAAGCCTGTCTCCCAATGCACCAAATGTTCCAAAACCATCTGCCGAAAAAAGCACTTTTTCTGTACTTTCATATTCCACCATAACTTCAGGCCAGTGAACCATTGGAGCCATCACAAATGTAAGAACATGCTTTCCAAGTGCAAGTGTTGTTCCTTCTGCCGCAACAAATCTTTTATCTTCCGGTACATCAATGTCAATAAACTGCGGAAGCATTGCAAATGTTTTTGCATTCGCAGCGACAATTGTATCCGGGTATTTTTTTAAGAATCGCTCAATATTTCCTGAATGATCAGGTTCAAGATGTGACACTACAAGATAATCCGGTGCCTTTCCCTCAAATGCTTCTTCAAGATTATCAAACCACTGGTCTGTCGCTCTTTCATCCACTGTATCCATAACAGCAATTTTACTGTCTTTAATGACATATGAGTTATAAGTAACACCATTGCTTACAGGATACTGATTTTCAAATAAATCTATTGTTCTATCATCTGCTCCAACATATAAAATACTGTCGGAAATACGTTTTAATGCCATATTGGATTTAGCCTCCTTATTTTTTGTTTATTCTATCACACATTTTTATAATAGTTCAAGAACATAATGTGTTTACAGGCATAATTTCCTATCATACATAACCAAAGACCGGCCCCAGATAAACTGCAGCCGGTCTTTGTGTATTATGGGTTATATATTCTATATTGCCAGAGTAACGCAATATAGCAGCTAATTAATCGTCCGCACCCTGTAATGCATCATATCCTGATTCACCAGTACGTACCTTGACAACATCTTCGACATCATATACGAATATCTTGCCATCACCAATATGTCCTGTATAAAGTGCCTGTCTGGCTGCATTAATAACATCCATCGTAGGAACTTTTGATATAACCATCTCAACCTGAATCTTAGGGAGAAGCTGCATTTCAACAGGAACACCACGATAATATTCAGGAGCACCTTTCTGTGTACCACATCCAAGAACCTGTGTAACTGTCATACCTGTTACACCGATTTCGTTCATTGCTTTCTTTAACTTCTCGAATCTTTCCTGCTTCATAAGTATCTCAACTTTTGTAATCTTCTTTCCGTCAGGAACATCAAGAGATTTAACTACTGCCGGAACTGAATCTTCCATCTTCTCAGAACCAATTACATCATAATCGCTGTCAGATGTAAGCTCAGATGTAGAAATTTCAAAACCTGCATATGCACTAGCAAGACCATGCTCAGCCTGGTCAAGACCGGCAATTTCAATTTCAGGTTCAACCCTTAAACCAACTGTGTGCTTTAAGATTGTAAATGTAATAGTCATCATTACACCAACCCATGCAAGAACGCAGATAATACCAAGTGCCTGAATTCCAAGCTGTGTGAATCCACCGCCATAGAAAAGACCTTTTCCTACACCATTCTGGCCTGTTGAGAAAAGTCCTACACAAAGTGTACCTAAAAAGCCATTAACACCATGAACACCTACAGCACCTACCGGGTCATCAATCTTTAATACTTTATCAATAAATTCAATGCCAACAACAACTGCAATACCAGCAATTATACCTTCAATTGCTGCACCATACATATCGATACAGTCTGTACTTGCTGTTACCATAACAAGTCCTGCAAGTGTACCGTTAAGTGACATAGAAACATCAGGTTTCTTATATTTAATCCATGTAAACATCATAGCAACGATTGTAGCAACTGCTGCACAAAGGTTTGTTGTTGAGAAAACCGAACCTGCAAGAGCACCCATTGTAATCTCTCCTACACCACCTGCTGCAACTGTAGTTCCTTCCATTGCAACTGTCGAACCACCATTAAAACCAAACCAGCAGAACCAGAGAATAAATACACCAAGTGCTGCCATTGTAAGGTTATGACCCGGAATAGCTCTTGGCTTTCCGTTCTTATCATATTTACCGATACGAGGTCCGAGAACAATCGCACCGACAAGTGCTGCACATCCGCCTACCATATGTACTGCACGTGAACCGGCAAAATCATGGAAGCCCATATCAGCTAACCAGCCGCCGCCCCATATCCAGTGACCTGATACAGGATAAACAATAAGTGAAATTATTGCACTGTAAATGCAGTAAGCCCTAAAATCTGTTCTCTCAGCCATAGCACCTGAAACAATAGTTGCTGCTGTTGCACAGAATACTGTCTGGAAAATAAAGAATGCGTAAAAAGGAACGCCGTCAGGAGTTACTGCTGAATAATCTCCTCTTGTAAATAAATCAATTCCGCCAACCAGTGAACCTGTACCAAACATAATACCAAATCCGACAAACCAGTAGATTGGTGTTCCTATACAAAAGTCCATAAGGTTCTTCATAATAATGTTACCTGCATTTTTTGCTCTTGTAAGACCAGATTCCAATATTGCGAAACCAGCCTGCATAAAAAATACTAACGCAGCCGCTATAAGCACCCACGCGGTATTAACCGGTGAAAATTCCATAATTTTTTCCTCCCTTAAATTCATATTCTTATTCTGCCTTTAAAGAGTGGATCCTGTTCTCCCGCGAGGCTTATCAAACGAAAAGAAAAAAGGCGTGTAACCACATCTGATTGGTTACACGCCTTTGTGTATCGCTTCGTTTAATTTAACTTTATTATACATATGTAATTTTTTATTTATTGAAAAAATCGGACATATTTATTGACTTTTTTTATTTTTTGTTTATTATTATTTAATAAAGCATAGTAAATACCTCTTTTAACAAGGAATTATAAAGGATTATAGAGCACATGACATTCACGCAAAACAGGCTTATTCAGCCATTTATCGAATTGGATTTTGGCAGCTGTGAAATACCTGAACAGCTTTGCCCTTCATACATGAAAATTTATGATGACATGAACTTTTCAATAAACCCAGAAAATCATACATATATAAAAATAATACCATCATCATATACTGTTTTCATAATTTTATATAATAAAAAAGGCAGCTATAATCTTTCAATCATAGACAGATGCCGGAACATAACCGAAATACCTGCTGATACGGTTGAAGATATCAGCGGATGTTTTATATCTGTTATGGATGATAATGCTTTTTATACACCATCTTATAATGCTTCACAGCCTGACGATTTCGTGCAGAAACTTCTGACAACCGGAAATTATGATAAACGGGTTGAACATTTTAACTCTTTTCTTAGAAACTGTTTCCAGATTACACATTGTCCTGTTGAAATTGAAAATATGCGTTCAATGATAATCCATTCAAAAGGCGACATTTCAGTCTCACTGCTTGCAGAACAGACAGGATTTTCATGCCGCCATATCAACAGAATATTTACATCTTATTACGGATTCGGACCAAAAGATTATTGCAGATATGTGCGTTTTCAATACGCACTTGATGAAATCTTTAAAAATCCTTTCCGCCAGAATTCTGAATTTATACAAAACAGTTCTTATTCAGACCAGGCACATTTCCAGCGTGAATTCAAACAATTCACAGGAATTACACCGAAGCAGTTTATTAACAGTTTTACAGCATAAAATCAGCCATAACAGTATTACTTATGTCAATTCCATGCGGTGTAAGGCAATACCATGATTCACCACTGTCATCCCTGTACTTGCAAAGAAGATTATTTTTAATATTTTCTTCCAAAGGTTCTGCATATACATCATTAATATTTTTATTGAATAATTTAAGAAATCTCCGGCTGCTCACACCTTTCATCATACGCAGCCCCAGAAACATAAACTCTTCCATACAGTCATTTGCTGTAAGAATTTCCGTGTCCTCATACAAATCCGACTTTCCCGCATTTCCGATATATTTATTCATATCTGAAATATTTTTCATGCGGACATTTTCAAAAAGCGATGATGCACCAAGCCCGAATCCAAGATAATCTTTTCTTTCCCAGTATCCGACATTGTGCCTGCATTCAAATCCTTTTTTTGAATAATTCGATATCTCATATCTGTCAAATCCGGCTTTTTTAAGAATTCTGTCAGTTTCATAGTACATTTCCCGTTCATCGTCCTCCGACGGAAGCGGCAGGAACTTTTCGGGATGCTCATAAACCGGCGTCCCCTCCTCAACAATAAGGCTGTATGCCGATATATGCTCAGGTTTATATTCAATAATTTTTTTAAGGCCGTTCACATAATCCTTAACGCTCTGTCCCGGAAGTGCCGACATTACATCAATGTTAATATTTTTAAAGCCTGCATTTCTTGCCGCAGAAAATCCATCTTCAAATTCTTTAAATGTATGAATTCTTCCTATCTGTTTTAAGAGGTCATCCTGAACCGACTGCAGTCCGATACTGCATCTGTTAAATCCGCTTTCAGCATAAACACGCATTTTTTCGTCATCTATAGTCCCCGGATTACACTCTATTGAAATTTCGGGATTTTCGTCAAATACAAATTCACTTTTTAATGTTTTAAGTATCCCCGCAATAAGCTGTGGACTTACATAAGACGGTGTTCCGCCTCCAAAAAATACTGTATCTACAATATAATCATCAAGCCTTGCACCATACTTTGAAACGCAATATTTTATATCAGATTCAAGTGATGACATATACTTTTCCTGCACTTCTTTTGTCGCCGGGAATGATAAAAAATCACAATATGCACATTTTTTAACACAAAAGGGGATATGTATATATATCCCCAGTCTCTGCCTATTCTTCATCTAATTTTAATACGCTCATGAACGCCTTCTGAGGAATCTCAACATTTCCTATCTGACGCATACGCTTCTTTCCTTCCTTCTGCTTTTCAAGAAGTTTCTTTTTACGCGAAATATCACCGCCATAACATTTTGCAAGAACATCTTTTCTTAATGCCTTTACTGTCTCTCTGGCAATTACCCTGCTTCCGATTGCTGCCTGAATAGGAATCTCAAACTGCTGTCTGGGAATCTCTCCTTTGAGTTTTTCACACATCTTACGGCCACGTTCCTCGGCACTTCCCGCAAATACAATAAATGAAAGTGCATCGACTTCTTCTTTGTTAATAAGAATATCAAGTTTGCAAAGATTAGATTTTTCATAACCTTTCATCTCATAATCAAATGAAGCATATCCTCTCGAACGTGATTTTAAAGCATCAAAGAAATCATAAATTATCTCATTAAGCGGAAGGTCATATTTTAACAACGCTCTTGTCTGTTCAATATATTCCATTCCGTTATACACGCCTCGCCTTTCCTGACAAAGCTTCATGATAGAACCGACAAATTCAGTAGTAACCATAATCTCTGCACTTACCATAGGTTCTTCCATATAGTCAATCTCTGACGGGTCAGGCATGTTTGACGGATTTGTAAGGTCAATAACTTCACCATTAGTCTTATGAACTTTGTAAATAACGCCCGGTGCCGTTGTTACAAGGTCAAGATTGTATTCTCTTTCAAGTCTCTCCTGAATAATTTCAAGATGAAGAAGTCCTAAGAACCCACATCTGAAACCGAATCCAAGAGCTATTGACGTCTCAGGTTCAAACTGAAGCGATGCATCATTTAACTGTAATTTTTCAAGTGCATCTCTCAAATCCTGATACTTTGCACCATCAGCCGGATAAAGTCCACAATAAACCATAGGATTAACTTTCTTGTAACCTGGAAGTGGTTCGCTGCATGGTCTTTCATCATCTGTTATAGTATCACCAACGCGTGTATCAGATACATTTTTAATGCTTGCTGTTATATATCCAACCATTCCGGCTGAAAGTTCATCACAAGGTATAAACTGTCCTGCACCGAAATATCCAACTTCAACGACTTCCTCTACAGCACCTGTTGCCATCATTCTTATCTTTGTACCTTTTTTAACAGTACCCTCTTTTATACGGCAGAATACAATAACGCCTTTGTAAGCATCATAAATCGAGTCAAATATAAGTGCTGCAAGCGGAGCTTTCGCATCACCTTTTGGTGCCGGAATTTTCTTTACAATCTGTTCAAGAACGGCTTCAATGTTGATACCATTCTTTGCTGAAATCTGTGGTGCATCCTGTGCTTCAATTCCTATAACATCCTCAATTTCATCAATTACACGCTGTGGTTCTGCACTCGGAAGGTCAATTTTATTAATAACAGGAAATACATCAAGGTCATGGTCAAGTGCAAGATATACATTTGCAAGTGTCTGTGCTTCTATTCCCTGTGCGGCATCTACAACGAGTATAGCACCGTCACACGCTGCAAGTGCTCTTGAAACTTCATAATTAAAATCAACATGGCCCGGAGTATCAATAAGATTAAAAATATACTCCTGTCCATCCTCTGCTTTATATACAGTTCTTACAGTCTGGGCCTTGATTGTAATTCCTCTTTCTCTTTCAAGATCCATATTATCAAGCACCTGTTCCTGCATTTCCCTGCTTGTAAGGAGACCTGTCTTTTCAATTATTCTGTCAGCAAGTGTTGATTTGCCATGATCAATATGTGCTATTATACAAAAATTTCTGATATTTTCCTGATTCAAAGTTATCCTCCATTCTTACATGCTAGTGTGCTTTTCCGTTAAGATATTCCACTATGCCGTCTGCTATTGCCGTTGCCGTAGTATCAAGCTTATCTGTCACAAGCTTTACATCTGTGCTGTCAGTTATAAAACCAAGCTGAAGTACCATGCTTGCACATGAGCTATGTGAATTAATATAATAATTTTCCTGATTGTCAGCAACAGTTCCATACTTGACACCTCTGTCATTAAATCCTGCCTCTGACTTTAACTGTTTTAATACATCCTCTGCAAGTTTTTGCGAATCTGCCGGTTTTTTAGTATGAACCCAGCACTCTGCCCCTTTTGCAGTAACTGTCTTATCAGCTGAATTCATGTGGATTGAAACCATCGCAGATGCTTTGGAATCGTTACATGTTTTTACACGCTGTTCATTAGTAACATCTCTATCAGAAGTTCTTGTCATAACGACATTAACGCCGCTCTCCTCAAGATATTCCTTCACTTTTAATGCTACTGACAATGTTATTGCCTTTTCTGTATAATTACCGGACGCTCCTCCCGTACTGCTTCCGCCATGAGCTGCATCAATACAGACTGTCGGATTTCCCTGAACCTGCGTCCTGTTGGAATTCTTTTTTGTATCAGTCTCAGCTTTTGTTACCTTTTCAGACTCTGTCTGTTTAACTGTATTTTTTTCAGCATTTACACTTGCAGTCTTTGATGAACTTCCGTTATAATCATTATATATAATAAATCCAAATATCACGATTGTCAGTAATGTAACTGCACCGATAATCTTGTCCCATCTTTTGGGTGGATTCTCTTTCTTATTTCTGTTAAGCGTCTTTTTACCCATTTTACATCCATTCCTGCGTCATTTACGCATACACTTTTTATTTTCTCTAAGTAACGCCGAATTGTCAAGCTTTTTTACAATAAAAATGAACAGAAAAAATGCACAACCCTGATAACGGTCATGCATTTTCTTTTTATTTTCACGAATTTTTTATCATTTCTTTTTTCAGACGCTTTATAATCTTTTTTTCAAGCCTCGAAATATATGACTGAGATATGCCAAGCATATCTGCCACCTCTTTCTGGGTCTTTTCCATTCCGTCCGAAGCACTTAATCCATATCTTAAATCTACTATCATGCGTTCCCTGTCTGAAAGTTTTTCTATCGCTTTACTAAGAATTTTTCTCTCAGCCTCATCTTCCAAATCTTTATATATAATATCTTCATCTGTTCCAAGAATATCCGACAGTAAAAGTTCATTCCCATCCCAGTCAACATTGAGAGGTTCATCAATTGAAACTTCTGCCTTTGTTTTATTATTTCTTCTAAGATACATCAATATTTCATTTTCTATACATCTTGAAGCATATGTTGCAAGCTTAATATTTTTTTCCGGATTATATGAATTAATCGCCTTTATAAGACCAATCGTACCTATTGAAATTAAATCCTCTACTCCCACTCCCGTATTGTCAAATTTTTTTGCTATGTATACAACAAGTCTCAGATTATGCTCAATCAGCTGTGACTTTGCACCTTTTTCGTCCTGAGTGCCAAGTTTTGAAATTGCATCCGCCTCCTCATCTGCTGCCAGAGGTGCCGGCAGGACATCCGTACCGCCTATATAATGCACATCCGACTGTTTTAACAGACAAAAATTTCTGAAATTTGGCACAACCTTAAATTGAAATCTATCTTCTACCGCAACTTTTAAAACCATAACAACCTCCAAATTTTAATTTCTTTATACAATTTTCTGCCTGCACAGCTCCTATATTTACAAGTACATCAAATTCATTATCCGATGATAATTTTACTGTGCTAAGCCCAATCAATGCATTTTTTTGTGCATAGACTTTTTTCTTTGTGTATATGTACATGCTGTCCACTGTAATAACCTCTAACATTCCGCTCTCACATCCCAGCGAATTGTAGGGAATCATATGGTATTTCACTTTTGTATTAAGCTCTATATCATCTAGAATTAACTGTCTGATACTGTCACCACCAAAATTCAGCGACTCCAAATCCACTATTGATACACTCTTTTTGAAATATGGGTCTTTTAGTACATTTCCCGTATCTATATATCCCTTTAAATCAAAACATTTGTCATTAAATATTATTTTAACAAGGCATTCACTTTCACCATATACAATACGCACCATTATCTGTTTTATAATCATCCCCACAATTACAACCGATAACGCTGTAAACATAAGCAGCTCTGTGTCACTAAGAAGATTCATGCGAATCCAGTAACCCGCATATGTATAGTAATAAATCATGTATATACTTCCTGCCATGCAGAATGTCACTCCAAAAAGAATTGCAGTACCTCTTATTAATTCTTTAAAATTACATTTTCCGGCACATATTCTAATCATTAATGCACTGATTAAAATATATGTACATATATTAACCGCTCCTTTGATATTTTCCGGTACAATCAACGCAATTACAGACCATAATGCCCCAAAAGTGGCAGATAATAATATCTGTAAATATGTAGCAGCAAATTTACAGATTTTTTTTGTTATACAAAGCACTATAAAATCCATAATAAAATTGATTACGAAAAATTCATCAAGATAAATTACTTTCCTTTTTATCACCTCCTGACAGGACATATTATAGGACTGTATACATGCATAATTTGTCAAATCTGGTAGTATATTACTAAACTTTAAATTACGTGTTTCGACAATTTATCTCATTATGCAAAGCAAGGGGGCTGCACCTTAACGACTTTCAATCGTTAAAGTGCAGCCCCGGCCTTAAACATGTATTAAAATTATTAGGAATAGCTGATTAAAACTGTCTTCTCTTCCTTGTCATTAAAACATATGCTACTCCCATAGCACAGATTATCATAGCAAATGATGCTGCCATAATATCTTTTCCAAATGAATCACCTGTTTCAGGTGCTGCATTTGTATTCTGGCTGTCATCAGGAGTAACTGTCTCTGATGATGAAGGTTTGTCTACATTGTTATCTGTATTTTCATTATCAGGTTTAGTAATTTCTAATGATTTTGTCTTATCTTCATAAACAACAGCATATACAGAAAATCTGTCTGTTGCGAATGTAAGTGTTGATGAAGCCTCGTCGAATGTACTGTCTATAACTTCAGCTTTTTCACCATGAATTCTTACAACACTGTATGTTCTTTCCTTTGAAGAATCAGTATTTTTAAGTTCATCTGCAATCTTAATACTGAATGTTGCAGGTGTGCTTAATTCAGACACTGCTGCCTTGTAGTCATCACCGATTTTCTTTGTCATCTTAATGTCAAGATAAAGTCCTGTGATACCGTTTTCGGCATATTTCTTTACTTCAGAATCAATAAGTTCTTTTTGTTTTTTAGTTACTGTGTCTTTTGCATTCTTTATTTCAGCAGATATGTGTAAATCTTTTCCTGATTCAATAAGTGCTTTTTCTTCCTCTGTAACTTTAACTGCATCTGATGAAACCTTTACAACAGCCTTGTCAACACCTTCTGTTTTTTCAATCACATCATCAACAACCGTAGAACCCGGATTTTCCGGCTTAGGGTCTGGCGTCGGTGTTGGATCTGGTGTCGGATCCGGTGTTGGGTCTGGTGTCGGTGTTGGATCCGGTGTCGGGTCTGGTGTTGGGTCTGGTGTTGGGTCTGGTGTCGGAACATTTCCCGTAATAACCTCACCGTCAACAATAAGTGTTACATCTGAGAATGTTACATCAGCATTTCTAGCAACGAACATACCTACATATACATATTCAGAATCAACTGTTGTAAGCATAAAGTCAAATCCGCCTGTTATTGTGTCTTCGTCGCCGAATGTGCATGCATATCCGTCTGAATTGCTTTCAATCTTTAACGCATATGTCTGTCCTGCCTTAACTTCACTCTTGCATGTTCCACCCTGTGTAAGAACACCGCTCTTTCTTGCGAAGCAGTTCCATACACCGCCTGCTGTTGCAAGCTTCAACGGTCCTGCCGCAACGTAATCGCCAAGTACATCTGTACGGTTTTCATCAATATACATATCATCTCTTGCCATAAGGCCAAATGATACCTGGTCATTTAAATCAAAGCTGTTTACAGTTGCATTTGCTGTAATTGTAAATTTGCTCTTTACAGGAACTTTATAGTAAAACATTGCAACACCATCTGCTGATGCACCTATTTTACCTTTATTCTTCTTTACCTGAATATGGAATTTGTTATCATTCATTTCAAGTGTCTGATTTGATTTACTTGGAGCTCCGCCGACATTGCCGAATACAGTTCCCTTAAATACACCAGCAGGTGACCATATTGTACTGTCTTTTACAACACCGACATATTCTGCTTCCTTATAGTCAGGATTCTTCTTTAATACATCTTCTTTCTTAGGTGCTTCTGCATCAATAATGTGTGAAGAAATTCCCTTTACGCCAAGTTCCTTGATTGTCTTTGTTATGAGGTAAGCATTATATCTTCCGCCCCATATATTTGTATGTGTATTATCTACACTTGATGACTTAGATGATGTCCATGCGTGTAAATTAACTGTCTCATCAGGTCCAAGTTCATCATAGAGCTGCTTTGTAAGTGATGTCATATCTACAACTGCAACTCCTGTATCTTTTCCAAGATTAATAATTGATTTTGCATAATCTCCACCTTCAAATGCACCGCTTGCCGATGTAATATGAAGATTTGAATTTGCCCAGTCTTTAGTTGCTGTTCTCCTTACGATAGGAGTACATACAACAACTGTAACACCTTTATCCTGTGCAGGCTTAATATAATTTTCATATAATGAATTGGCAAATGAACCAGCTGTCTTATAATCTCCGTTAGGATTTGTATATCTTGCCTCCTCTGCTTTCTCATCATTATGTCCAAAACCGATAAGAAGATAATCGCCGCTCTGCATACCCTCAATAAGTGTCTTATACTGTGGTTCTGATGTATAACTCTTAGAACTTCTTCCTGACAATGCAAGATTATTTACTGTAAGAGTATCATCAAAATATGCAGAAAGCTGTGTACCCCAGCCATATCTAGGATAATAATACTTATCACTGAAAGATGAAACTGTTGAATCTCCGACAACCCATACTGTAGCTTTTGCTGATGGGTCCGGTGTTGGATCTGGGTCCGGTGTTGGTGTAGGGTCCGGTACCGGGTCTGGTGTCTTATTAAGTTCATCTTTCTTGGTTCCGATTGCCTTAATAAGTTCTTGTCCGTAATTAGTCCAATATTCAGACTGTGCTGAATATTTACCATTATCATCTGCTGCATATGCAGTAAATACACTGCTTCCGTTAATACTGAAAATCTGCTGTCCGTCAGGATTGATTCCCGCTGTCTTTGCAGGCATGCTGACTGCTTTTGATATTGATAAATTCATATCCTGAAGCTTTGAAGCAAATAATGCTGCTGTGATAAAACCACCGAGCTTATTGCTGTGTGTCTTATCTCCCGCTGCCATAATCTGTGTTGCAAGCTGTGATACACCTGACTTTGCAGATGAATCATTCTTATATGTCTCCTCATAGAGTGATTTTGTAATTGCAAAACCATCGAGAAGAAGAACATTCTGCTCACTTGCAAGCTGCTTAACTGCAGTAACATAAGCATCATTTGATGAAACATATGTACCTGTTGTCTTATCTGTAGAATCATGATGCGGCTTAATTGTACCATCTGAATTATAGTAAAGTCTTGATACCGGTGTAACAAGAACAGGAATTGCTCCGACACTCTTTGCTGCATCTATATACTGCTGTAAATACCATTTGTATGTACCACCGCAGTTATAAGAATAGAATGTATCACCATATTTGCTTACAAGTGATGAAGGTGTTGCTGTCTTTGTACCTGCTGTACTTGGATATACGCCATCTGCATCCGGTGTTCCGAGCGGTACATATCTATCCTCAAGGTAACCTGTGCCGTTTGCACAATCATTATGACCAAACTGAATAAAGAGATAATCTCCCTCTTTGATATTCTGTTTAATCTTGTCAAGAGAACCTTCGTTTATAAAGTTTCTGCTGCTTCTTCCGCCGTTGGCATAATTCTGCACCTTAACCTTTGAAGAATCAAAGAATGACTGTAAGAATTCACCCCACGCACCTTCGCTCTGTGCTTTTCCGCTCATATACATGCCTGCTGCGGAATAGTCTTTAACTGTAGAATCACCTGCAAGGAAGATATTTACACCATCTCCGAGTTCAATATCTGTGCTTCCCGAAGGGTCTTCAAATCCGTCTCTCACAAAAGCTTCAACCTTATAAGACTTTTCTGCTGCCTTGTTTCCGCTCAATGTCTCAGGAACAACAACAACTTTAATATAGTTTCCTATATCGTTTTTAGTGATTTTATATGTCTTGTCTACATTTGCTGTTGATGACTTAACAAGAGTCTCATTGCCGTCTTTGTCAACTCTGTACCAGCGTATAACAGAAGCGTCACTTGCATCATTAACATCTCCGAGAGAATATCCTGCTGTAAGTGTATGTCCAGGATATGGTGCATTGATGTCGCCGTTATCAACAACAAAAGGAACTGTCTTAAATTCCACTGTGCCATTCTCATCTTTATATGATACAGGTGTCCAGCTGCCAAAGTATGACTTAACATTTATTGCAGCTGCATCGCTGTCACTTAATGCCTTTCCTGCTCTCTTTGACAAATCAACCGCTTCACCAGTTGTAAGACGTGTATTGTACTCTGCAAAATTAGCTTTCTCAGGCTTAACAGCCATCTCATACCATCCCGCATCATTAATAAGATTATCTGTCATCTTAGTATTGATAAATGTAACACGGGCATCTGCACCCCAAGGTCTTCCGAGATAACCTGCTTTTACTGTAAGGTCACTGTTTCCTGTTATTGTACAATTTCTGAAAAGATAACCATACTGTGTTGCCGTACCCGGCTTGTGTGCTGTGATATAACCACCTACAGAACCTGTGCTGTAACCGAAAAATCTGAGTTCACAACCATCAAATACTGCATTGCCGTCACCGAAGATATAATCCGTGTTACCTTCGATTCTGCAATTCTTGAAATAAAGGTTTGTTGCGGAATTTCCTGTATAAAGTGTATCCTGGCTTCCCAAAAATGCACAGTTTGTAAATTCCGTTTTATCAGCTTCAATAACAAGTGCTGTAGCTCTCTCTGTTGCAGCCTTTGATGTTGCATCAAGTCCGTAAGTTCTCTGAAGAAGCTTTGTATTTGCCGCATTTACACCGTCTTCTATTTCTTCATCTGTTATATAACGGTTGAATGAAGCCTCAAATGTAATTCCGTCGGCTCTGAATGCAGTAGCACTGTTCTTTACATATACAGAGCAGCCCCATTTTGAAGCCTGTGCTTTTTCATATTTGTCATAAGCATTTTCTTCATTGTAAAAACCTGTTGAATCAATGCTGTAATATTCGTATCCGATACCGTAATACCATGTAAGAAGGACATCTTTACCTGAATTCTTCTCATCGTTTACAAATGAGATATAAGGTGTTGTAACAACAACCTGTTCTCTGTATGTACCCGGTTTGATATGAATTGTTACTCTTTCGTCTTCTTTTGAAGGATTCATCGCAGCCGCTGCTGCAACAGCTTCCTTCACCGTATTATAATTAAGTTCTGCCTTATCCTCGTAGCCTACATAAATGTCAGGTACTCTTGTAAGTGCGTCTGCTTTCTTTGTTGATACAAATAAAATATCTTTGCTGACATCAGAACCTTTTACAACAACATGGGTTGTAGTTCTGTAATCAGCAACTGTTGTAACAACCTGATATGAACCGTCTCTTAATGAAACTTCATAACCGCCGTCCTTAACAGTTCCTGTATATTCATACTTATCTTCAACATTAACAAACTTAATTGCCGTTACTTTTGAAGCATCATCAAGTCCGTTAAACTTACCTGTTGCTTTGTATACTTTCTTTAAGGCAACTTCAATGTCACTGCTTACATCCTTGTTGTCAAGAATTGTCGCACCCTTTACGATTTCATAATCATTTACTCCGTAAAGAACCGCTGTATACTCAACATCAGGTTCAAGAGTTGCCTCAAATGTCATATCGCTGTTTAAATTAAGTGTAACATCATCTGCAAGTGTATTCTTATCTGCCTCAAGTTTTACGCTTAATTTTGAAATGTCATAATTCTTATCAAATCCTGTAAGCTTACCTGTATACTTGTATACAGACTTTGCCTCGACTTTTAATATAACGCCATCCTTACCTGATATAACATCATCTGTCTTTGTAGATATTACTTTTGTATCAGATGTAAATCCATATCCTGTAACTCCTGACAATGCAGCTGTATAATCACAGCCTGCAGCAAGCACTACATTAAAGCTTCCATTTTTTACTTCTGCTTCGTATGAAATATCATTAGCTTCATCTTTAAAGACTATTTTATAATCTTTAATATCAGCACCATTTAAATCAATTGTACCGCTTACATTTACACCCGGAATTCTTACAACTCTGTTGTAGCAAGGTTTTCCTGCCACAGAATCAGCATATACTTTATACTGTCCGTCGTATTTTGCGATAAATTCATACTTTCCTGCTGTGTTTGAAAATTCTTTTGAATCCTGCTGTTTTCCGGACTCACCAAGATACTTAAAAATAAGATTACTTGTTGCTGCATTACTTGATACCATATAGACAACAATCTTGTCTCCAGCTTTTACATTATCAATTGTAAAGCATCTTCTTGATTCTCCTCCGGTACCATTTGAATAAAACATACCATTTGCAGCATAACCATCTGCATACTTTGTAGTTGCATAACCACTTGCACCATAATTCTTTGATGAAGTAGAATACAATCTGTCTCCTGTTGTTGTAATAAGTGTCAAATCGCCAAACTTAATGCTTGCTGCATTAAACTTCGCATTGGTTCCAACATCACTGCAATTGTCCCAGTCTGATGCACTGATATTATTCTGATACATTTCAGTGTTACTCTCAGCAACACCACCGAAATCCCAGACATCAATTTTTCTTGCTGTCTTTTCAAAAACCCCTGCAAAAGCACTCATATCAAGGCTCATAACAAGCAGCAATATGGCACTCAAAAGACAGCTGAGACGTCTTTTTGCAATTCTTTTCATGCTTCTCCTCCTTCTTTTTTGCTATATTAAAAATACCTGAAAGAACCTGTACGTTACATACAAGTTCTTTCAGGTACAAATTGTATAGTATGAACCAATGTCAAGGTCAACACTTTTTGCATAAATTACATAAAATTGTTTTTTTATAAGTACACTTATAAAAATATCCGGTAGAATATTTTACAAATGTATTTAATAATCTATTTGAATTTTTATACATCATTCTTCCCAAAAGGCAGGCTCATAAGCATGTAAATAACATTTTTACCGCTATCCCGGACTTTTGTAATTACAATTCCGATTATATCCCCATTAAGATAAAGATTATGTTCTTTCATATAATCAAGATGCTTGCCAATCATAAGTTCTTTTAAATATTCTGGATTTTCATTTGCCAGCCGTCCTATATCTGCCGGTACTTCTGATATGCCCATTACAGATGGTTTTCCTTTATATATCTGTGTATAACTGTTTTCTGTCATTCCATATTTGTCCATATGTTCTTCCTTTACTGACCATCCACAACATACACGGAAATTGCCATTATCAACGGATTCTTTCGGTATAATATACGTATGCAGTACCTCCGGTGAATTATATATAAATTCACCAAGCTTTTGCAATCTTTCAGGCTCCTGAAGAAGCTTTTCACCATCTTTATATATAACTGTATACATAGTAAGACTCATTTTCTCATAAATATCTGAATATGTAGCTGCCTTATTCATAAGAAGGTAATCATCTTTGAGGCGATGACGCAGATAAGTCATATATGTAATCTGCTTATCCATCTCATCCATTCTTTTTTTGTATGCATCAATTGTCTCTTCAAGAGAAAATGACTGCATCTGGCTTATCTGTTCATGCGAAAAACCATATTTTACATGCATTTTTGCATTCATCACAGAAAAAATATCATCATCATTGTAATATCTGTATCCGCTGTTTTCGTCACGCACCGCAGATATATACCCCATATCTTCGTAGCGTCTCACAGTATTTGTAGAAACCCCTAAAAGCTTTGCAAGCTCACTTATTTTATACCTCATAACATCCTCCTTGTTTTTGCGAAGCAAAAAGACATGGCTGCCTCACTATGATAAGCAAGGCAGCCTGTATTAATCATAAATATAATTTTTTACAAAACCATTATTACTTCTTTGTCTTCTGTAAAAATGTAGGAATGTTTATTCCTTTTTCCTTAACATTACTTGTAACCTGTCCCGGCTGTTTCAAGCCCGGAAGCGGTGACTGTGAAATCGTTGATGCAGTCTGCTGTGTTGATGCATGTCCTGCATTAACACCTGTTGAAGCAGCAGCTGATGCTGAACCAGAATATGTATATGAAGGCTTAACTGCCTGTCTTGGTGTCTGTACTTTTGCCGAAAAACCTGCCATTGCATTATTCACGTTGCTGTCTTCAAGACCTGTAGCAATAACAGTGATTGTTGCTGTATCTGCTGCATTTTCATCAAACATAGCACCAAATATGATATTGGCATTCTCACCGGCAAGCTCCTGAACATAACTTGCAGCCTCATTTGCTTCAATAAGACTTATATCACCTGATATATTAATGATAACATGTGTTGCACCTTCAATTGTTGTCTCAAGAAGAGGACTTGTAACAGCCTGCTTAACTGCCTCAATCGCCTTGTCATCACCTGTGGCAGTACCAATACCGATATGTGCGACACCTTTATCTGTCATGACAGTCTTAACATCGGCAAAGTCGAGATTAATAAGGCCAGGAACATTAATAAGGTCTGTGATTCCCTGAACTGCCTGCTGTAAAACTTCATCTGCTTTCTTTAATGCATCCGGCATTGTTGTTCTTCTGTCAACAATCTCAAGAAGTCTGTCATTAGGAATTACAATAAGTGTATCAACACTTTCTTTTAATCTTTCAATACCAGCAATAGCATTAGTCATACGTGTCTTTGCTTCAAACTTAAAAGGTTTTGTAACTACACCTACTGTAAGAATACCTTTTTCTTTTGCAATCTTGGCAACTACAGGTGCTGCACCTGTTCCTGTTCCACCACCCATACCGCATGTTACAAATACCATATCAGCACCATCAATAGCCTGTGTAAGTTCCTCTATATTCTCTTCTGCTGCCTTCTGTCCAATCTCAGGCTGTGCACCTGCACCAAGTCCTTTTGTAAGCTTCTCGCCAATCTGGATTGTTGTTGGTGCTTTACATAACTGCAATGCCTGTCCATCTGTGTTAATACCGATAAACTCAACACCGCTAATATTTTCATCTATCATTCTGTTGACTGCATTGTTACCTGCTCCGCCAACACCTACTACTATAATTTTTGCTGATGACTCTGCGTCATTTGTCATAATCTCTAACAAGGGTATTTGCCTCCTTAACCAATTTGCACTTATTAAATATAATATAAAATTTTAAACAAAATATCAATACATTTTTCAATTTTCTTTCTTAAATATAACCGAAGATTCACTTCCGTTATAATCTGACAAATATAATGTTCCTTTCAGATTGGCAATCTTATTTTCCATGCGTTTCAAAGCGTAAAGCCTGTCCGTGATGTCAGCTGCATTTCCAAGAATAATTTTGACTTCATTCATATAAAGTGTAACATTATAAGAAGAATCAAAATATACTTTATCTATATCAAGATTGTACTTTTCAAATGCCTGCGTAAGTTCAAGTATATCCGAAAATACACTGTCATCTCCAGCATCAAGCTTGCTTCCCAAAACGATTGATGTAAATTTCAATCCTTCTATCTGAGGAACACCGCTGTATAATTTTGACGAGCTTTCAACAACTATTCCATCCTTATCAAAATACATGTTGCAGCCCATATAATTAATATATCCTACAACCGCCTTCTCATATATTGTAACATTCATTTTATCCGGCCAGATTGTCTCAACTTCATATTTCTGTATAAAAGGAATCTGTTTGTTTTTTTTGCCGAAAATATTATATACAACCGCATTCGGTGTATCCGTTCCAAATATGTAATTATTCATCTCCTCATCAGAGTAGTGCCTGTTTCCTTCGTAAGTTATATTATTTACCCTGAACAGGAAATAACCTGCCACCACAAGTGCTGCCACAAGGCATATAATAACAGGCACTACTATTTTTATAACTCTGTTGTTGTTTTTCTGCCTTTTCATATTTCTACTATTTCTGCTCCAAGTTCTCTGTAATTCGATACAAATTTCTCATATCCTCTGTTTATATATTGCGTGTTTCTGATTATACTTTCGCCATCAGCTGCGAGTGCTGCCACAAATAAAGCCGCCGTTCCTCTCAAATCAGTTCCGGCAACATCTGCTCCGGTAAGTCTGCTTCTGCCGGTAACATGAGCCATATTTTTATCAACCGATATGTCTGCTCCCATCTTTTTAAGCTGTCCGGCAACGCCAAATCTGTTTTCAAATATGCTCTCCTCAAACACTGTCTTTCCATCACTATATGCAGCCACACTCATTGTCACAGACTGCATATCTGTAGGAAATCCCGGATATACACTTGTTTTTATATAATCAACCGCTTTGGGTCTTTCTTTCTGGAATATAGATATTCCATCTTTGCACTCTTTGTACTCAAGCCCCATGCCCGTGTATACATCGAGAAATCCCTCTGCATCACATATGTTACATCCGGTAAGCTTTATATTTCCCCTTGTCGCACATGCAGAAGCAATATACGTTCCCATCACCATCCTGTCAGCCGGAATTGTATACACTGTGTCATTTAACTTATCCACACCTCTTACTGCAATTGTGTCACCACCTGCTCCTTTTATGTCAGCACCACAACCTGTCAGATAATCACAAAGGCCGACTATTTCCGGCTCTTTAGCTGCATTTCTGATAATAGTAATTCCCGGCACCTTAACCGATGCCATAATAGCATTCTGTGTTGCCCCCACACTTGGAAATCTAAGATATATATCAGCCTCATGGAGTTTTAATGCCGAAACACTTACATACTCATCATCAAGCTCCCATGATGCACCAAGTCTTTTAAATACATCAAGGTGTATATCAATCGGTCTTTTTCCAATTTGACATCCTCCCGGTTTTGCCGTCTTGACGCTTCCGAATCTTGCAAGAAGCGGTCCCATAAGCACAGAAGATGCTCTCAGTTTTCCTGCCATATCAGCCGTAACAGGCTTGCTTACAGCATTAGCAGTATCAATTATCAGTGTATTTTGCTCCCTGTTAATTACACATCCAAGACCGGAAAGGATCTCCTGCATTATAAATACATCATCAATGCACGGGCAATTTTCAATAACACTGATACCTTCATTGAGAATACTTGCTGCCATAACTGGAAGACATATGTTCTTTGAACCCTGCACTCTTACACTTCCGTATAATTTTCGTCCACCCTGAACACACAGATTTTTCAAAACTCTGCCTCCGGAAATGCTATATAACATTATATGAATTTATTTACAATCTGTGCATCCATCCTGTCAGCTTTCCAGCCTTATTTTACTTGAAACATTAAGAACAAGCCCTATTTCAGCCAGAAGTATTGTCTCTGATGTTCCACCATAACTTATAAATGGAAGTGAAACACCTGTATTTGGTATAAAATTAGTTACAACTGCAATATTAAGGACAACCTGTATCGCAATATGTGCAAATACCCCTGATACAAGGAGTGTTCCGAATAAATCTGGTGCATTCTGTGCCACATGGGCAATTCTCCATAACATTACTCCAAAAACAATAATAACGAAAATAGCTCCAAAAAGTCCAATCTCCTCGCATATTATCGAAAAAATCATATCATTTTGAGATTCAGGTATGTATCCCAGTTTTTGCAGACTCTTTCCAAGTCCTTTTCCAAAAAGTCCGCCTGAACCTATGGCATAAAGAGCCTGCACAGTCTGAAAGCCTTTATCGCTTGCATAATTTTCAGGATTTATCCAGACAAGCAGTCTGTTAAGCCTGAAACTCTCTGTCATATTTCCACCTTTAATCATATTCGTAAGCCATGCATAAATACCTCCGACACCGGCAGCCACAAGTCCTGTCAATGCCACATATATTTTATATCCCGGATATGCTATAAACGTCTGAACAAATGCAATAAGAAAAATTATTATAGCACTACTCATATTATTTGAAATAACAAATACAAGTGCAGCCTCAACACCACCGGTAAGAATACATATCAGCATTACATACCGGAACTTCTTTAACTTTGTTCCATATGAGCAGACTGCTGAAGATACCATCATTATAACCGCAGGCTTACACACATCTGCCGGCTGTACACCAATTGAACCGAATCTTATCCAGCGGGTTGCACCATTTGCCTCACTGCCAAATGGAATTAATGCAAATACAAGAAGAGATGCACATATAAAAAGTGGAAACGCAAGTTTATGCCATACATGATAATCAATCCTGTATGCAACATACATGGCAGCAAACCCCAGCAGCATAAACATAAGCTGTTTTTTGAAATAGTATTGTGCATTGCCGAATTTCATCTGGGCAGTATATGAACTTGTACTATAAATCATTATAAGGCCAAAGCCGGCAATAAATATTGTAACAAATAAAAGGCTATAGTCAAAATATCTTTTTACCGATTTCTTTCTGGTTCTATCCACAACTGTCTCCTTAATAACTTTTCTAATTTATAATATTTAAAGTGCATTTACATAATCTTTAAACATTCTTCCACGCTGTTCATAATTATCAAACATTCCCCAGCTTGCACATGCAGGAGAAAGAAGCACTGCATCTCCTGGTTTCGCATTCTGTGCACATATTTTTACAACTTCTTCCATTGAATCAGCATAAATAATTGAATCAAATCCATACTTTTTGGCTGTCGCGGCAATTTTTTCACTTGTCTGGCCTATAAGCACAAGAAGCTTCACTTTATCCTTGAATGCTTTTACATATAAATCAAATTCAGAACCTTTATCATATCCTCCACCGATAAGAATTGTAGGACGCTGCATTGCCTCAATTGCTTTGACTGCCGCTTCCGGATTTGTTCCTTTTGAATCATTGTAATACATTACATCATTTTTTGTCGCAACATATTCAATTCTGTGTTCAACTGCTTTAAATACACGTACCTGATTTACTATAATATCATCAGGCACACCTGCTGCCTTGCTTATTGCTACAGCCGCACAAACATTTTCATAATTGTGCTTTCCAAGCAGATTCATATCATGCACATTAATAATATCCTGTGTAGATGTGCCGTCTGTATATTTAATCATATCACCATCAACATATGCACCAACCGGAACCTTTCCATTACTTGAAAACCATACAACAGATGCTTTGCACTTGTTTTCGCCAAATTCTCTTAAACGCTCATCATCATAATTGAGTACACATGTATCCTGTTTTGTCTGATTAGCTGCAATCATTTCTTTTGTCTGTTCATAACATTCCATTGTATGATGTCTGTTAAGATGATCTGGTGTAATATTTAAAACAGCACTTACCTTAGGTGCAAATTTATGCACTGTTTCAAGCTGAAAACTGCTTATTTCTGCCACTGTATATGAATCTTCATCTGAATTTAACACTTCTTTTGTATAAGAATTGCCAATATTGCCGACAACAAATGTCTTTTTTGCCCATGCTCCGACAATCTGTCCTGTGAGTGCTGTTGTTGTTGTCTTTCCGTTAGTACCTGTTATTGCAAGCACTGTTCCTTTATCATAATTATATGCAAGTTCAACTTCTCCCCATACCGGAACGCCTGCCTTTCTAAATTCTACAACAACACGATTATCTATCGGAACGCCCGGGCTTATGACAAGCATATCTATTCCTTCCATATACTCTCTGCTGAATTCGCCAAGAATAATCTGTGCTTTGTCTCCATTTAACTTCTTTATCACATCGTCTTCGCTAAGTTTTGAACCACCATCGTACAATACAACATCAGCTCCTACCTGATTAAGAAGATGTACTGCTCCGATTCCGCTTATTCCTGCTCCTACGACCATAATCTTTTTATTTTTTAAATCTAACATTTCAGCTTTCTCCCTTGCATGCTTTAAATTCGCTTTTATGTTCACATTTTACTCTCAATTATTCTGTATTTCAAGATAAGGCAGTATATTTTCAAAAAGCTCCCTTATAACGGGTGCCGCGATTGTTCCGCCATAATATATGCCCTGTGGTTCATCAATAAGACACATTGCTATTACCTTTGCATTATCAACAGGTGAAAATCCGATGAAGCTTGAAATATATTTTCCCGAGCCTCGCGGAAGTTTCTGCGAGGTTGCAGTTTTACCACCTATCGAAAATCCTTCTAAATATGCCTTTTTACCGCCTCCCTCTTCAACTACCTGCCTGAGAATATCTTTCATCATAAGACTTGTTTTTTCTTCTATGGCATTACTTTGAATTTCATAATTGAATTCAACCGCTGTTCCATCTGCCTCTGACACGCTTTTAACTGCAAAATGAGGTGTGACAAGATTTCCGCCGTTTATGATTGCACTTGCAGCACGAAGCATCTGAAGCGGTGTTATCTGGAATGACTGTCCGAAAGACATTGTTGCAAGTTCAACTTCACCTACATTTTCCTGCTTGTGAATGATTGTCGATGCTTCACCTGCTATATCAATTCCTGTCTTTTCAAGCAGACCAAGTTTTCCCATATACTCAAAAAACCGTTCAGTTCCGACTCTTCTTCCCCACTCTATAAATGCCGGATTACACGAGTTCATTACGGTCTGTGTAAACGTCTGTGTTCCATGTCCTGTCGTCTTGTGGCACCTTATTTTTCTGTCAGCAACAATAGCACTTCCTCCACATGTGAAATGGTCATTTAATGTTACACTCCCCGTTTCAAGTGCGGCAGTTGCTGTCACCATTTTAAATATTGAGCCTGGTTCATATGTATCATTAATACAGAAATTTCTCCACATATTATTTAATAAATCCATTTTTGATGTTCCTGTTGATGATATCAGCAAATCACTGTTTAATTCATACGGGTTATTCAAATCATATTCCGGTTCATTTGTCATAGCGAGAATCTCTCCGTTTTCAGGATTCATAACGATTATTGAAACGCTTTTTGCCTGTTTCTGTTCAAGAGTTTTTTGTGCAAGCTGCTGTGCATATGACTGTATATTAATATCTATGCTGGTATAAAGGTTACTCCCCTTTTCAGGTTCATCACGTTCTTCATTACCATTTTTCACCTCAACACCCCACGCATCAGTCAGTGTGAGTATCTGCCCGGGAGTACCTGAAAGATATGCGTCGTATTTCGCTTCAAGTCCAAGTATCCCCTGATTGTCACTTCCTGTAAACCCAAGAACTTTGGAACATAATTTTGAATATGGATAATATCTTTTATAATCTTCATCCACTTTGACACCTGAATAATTATATTCTCTTATCCTGTCACCGGTCTCTTTGTCTACATTTGTCTTCACCCTCTCAATTGAGGATACTTTCTCAACCCTCTTTCTTGCAGCTTCTTCCGTAATATCAAGCTCTTTTACAAGCATTTGTATTACTTCCTGTGGCTGTGTAATCTGGCTATGTATAACCGAAACAGTACATACTGTTTTGTTTGATGCAAGCACAACTCCGTTTCTGTCAAGGATTTCACCTCTTAACGCTTTTATGTCACGCTCTCTTTCATGCAGCTTTTGTGCCTTTTCAAGATAGTACGATGACTGGAATACACATACATATAAAAGTCTTATGCTTATAAGTAAAAGTGCGAGAATCACACATGTAATACTAACCAGCAGCTTCTTGCGGTGATAAGTCTTAACCATGCCTTCATCACGGTTTTTCATAAACATCTCCTGATATGTCAGTGGCTTACATAATTTTATGTACTATATAACGGATATAATCACTCTTTTTAATTATTATTTGTATTTGTTGTATCCGGAAGTTCTACAGTTGATTCAACTGCACTATTGGTTGTATCAACCGGTTCTGCCTTAATATCTTTATAAATATTAAGATATGGAAGAGCCTCCTCGTAGATACTTCTTGAAAGATTAAGTGCATCAAGAGAACTTCCTGATGTTCCGTTTGTCTCAAATGGTTCATCAATTACTGTATACAATACAAGCTGTGGGTCATCAGTAGGTGCACATCCTATATAAGATACAACCCACTTCTTATCTTCTCGCGGCTGTTTCTGTGCCGTTCCCGTTTTACCACCGATAGCATAGCCTGCAACACCTGACTTTCTGGCAAGTCCTTCATCTACGCCGGCTCTTAAATATGTGCGTAGCAGCTGTGATGTCTCTGATGTTACAGTCTGTCTTACAAGATTAGGTTCTATCGTTTTTACGACTTCTCCTGTACTCTTTTCAATTCTTTTTACTATATGAGGCTGATAATAATTACCACCATTTACAAGTGATGAAAATGCCGCTGCCATCTGAACCATATTTACATTGATATTCTGTCCAAACGAGTTACATGCTGCATCAATGACTGTCATCTTCTCACCGATTGTAAGACCGGCTTCCTCGCCCGGCAAATCAATGCCTGTCCTGTTACCAAATCCAAAAAGTGCCTCATATTTCGCAATTTTCACACCACCAAGCTTTGCTGCAATCTGCATCATAGTCGGATTACATGACTGGATAAGACCTTCTTTTACTGTAACAGTACCATGTCCGCTGTGTTCATGGCAGTTGATTATGCTTCCGCTGACTTCCATGAAACCGCCGCAGTAAAATGTATCGCCATCATGTATAACACCTTCCTCAAGTCCCTCTGCTACCGTAAATGGCTTGAAAGTTGAACCCGGCTCATATATAGTAGAAACACAATAATTACTCCACAATGCATACATGGCATCAGTCATCTCTATATCAGTCATTGTGCTCAATTCTTCCTGTGTGTACACACCACTCAGGTCTCTCGGATTGTTAAGATTAAATGTCGGATAACTTGCCATTGCAAGAATCTCCCCCGTCTTTGGATTCATTGCAATTACAGCCGTTGACTTTGATGGTCTTTCGGCATTTAATTCTTTTATTTTATTTTCAATTATGCTCTGTACTTTATAATCTATTGTTGTCACAAGATTATAGCCATCTTCAGCTTTTTTCTCCTGTGTCTCAACATCAAGATTTTCACCTACATAACTGTATGAAATACCATCTGTTCCGGACAGTTCCTCATCATAATAATTTTCAAGTCCAAGCTCACCGCCATTTGCAGCACTTGCAAATCCAATTACATCGGCCGCCAGTGTAGAAAATGGATATTTTCTTATATAGCTGTCTTCAAACCACACACCTTTTATATATGGATTATTTTTTGTATCTTCCACACGGCTCTCAAATTCTGAGATTTCATCTTTTGTCAGCTCTTTTAACAGCTTCTCATACTGGCTTGTGCTTTTAGTTGCAAGAATTGACTCAAGATCACTTCTTTTTAAATCAAAACATTCTGTCAATGCCGTAAGTGTCGGTTCTTTATACTTTTCATCAGACAATATAAGTTTCGGGTCAAGTATCAGGTTGTATACTCTCTCACTATACGCAAGAACTGTTCCATTAGCATCCTGAATCTGACCTCTCTTGTAAGGTATTGTTGTAGATGTATAACTCTGATGGTCAAGTACCGTCTTAGAATAAGCTTCTCCGTGATTATAGTTGATGAGAAGTATTCTCACTGCCAATGCAAAGAGTACAAGAATTATAACAAAAAAGGCAACGCCCATTTTGTTTTGTACTTTCCTAAGCATTGCCTTTTTTCTTCTGTATTTATTACGTCTAAGTTCTTCGTTATTCATATGCGTTCTGAATTCTCCCATATATCAAATGTAATATAATCTTATGGAATATCATGATACTGTTTTACGTACTCACTTACTCCCGCATCATATGTAATAACCTGATCTCTCTCAGGATAAACCATTCCAAGTTCATTTACAGCTGTATTATAAATCTGTTCGTAGTCTATGCCTGCATTAATTTCAAGTTCAAGTTCATCATTAGAATTAGTAAGTTCATTAAGTTCTGACTGAAGCCTTGTAACTGCTGTTGAGTTAGTCTTGACCTGTGACTGGACATTCAGATATTGTAAGCATATTGCAAATATTGTAATAACAATAGCTGACACTCCGACTGTATACAGGAAATTAAGTCTGTTGGCACGATGTATTGCCTTACGCTTTTTTCTGATGGCAATCCGGTCTTCCTCTGTTATTTCAACTTCCTTAGGTATCTCATATTCTTCATATCTTCTCTGTGGTGCAGCTGCAAGTTTTCTTACAGTATTTCCACTCACATATGAACTTGTGCCATATTTTTGTCTTCTTTGATTTTCAACTCTCCTACCAGCCATTTTTAAGCCTCCCCTGCTCTTTCAAACACTCTTAACTTAGCACTTTTCGAACGTGAATTAACACTAAGTTCTTCTTCAGACGGAAGTATCGGTTTTCTTGTAATAACCTTTCCCTTTGATTTCTTTCCACATACACATACCGGAAAATCTGGTGGACATGTACATGGGTTCTCATTATTTTTAAATCTTACTTTTACAATTCTGTCCTCAAGAGAATGGAATGTAATAATACATAATCTTCCATCCGCATTTAGGCGGTCTATCATTGTATCAATAGAACTTTCAAGAACATCAAGCTCATGATTTAATTCTATTCTTATTGCCTGAAATGTCCTTTTTGCGGGATGTCCTCCGTTAATCCTGCACTTCATCGGTATAGCTGCCTTTATGACATCATTGAGTTCAAATGTTGTCTCTATTGGCTTTTCAGTACGTCTTGCAACTATATGTTTTGCAATGTTTTTTGCAAATTTATCTTCTCCATAATCACGGATTATTCTGTATAAATCAAATTCACTGTATGTATTTACTATGTCTTTTGCTGTTATCTGCTGCCTCTGATCCATTCTCATATCAAGAGGTGCATCTACATTATATGTAAATCCACGTTCAGCTGTATCAAGCTGATAAGATGAAACTCCAAGGTCAAGTATTATTCCGTCAACCTTGACTATTCCCAGTTCGTCAAGTACATCTGCAATATTACAATAATTATTTCTTACTATCGTAACCCTGTCAGCAAATTCCTTTAATCTGTCTGTAGCTGCCTTAATCGCATCTGCATCCTGGTCTATTCCTATAAGTCTTCCTCCGGCAGTGAGTCTTTTAGCAATCTCATATGAATGTCCGCCTCCGCCAAGCGTTCCATCCACATAAATACCATCCGGCTTTATATTCAGATTTTCAATTGTCTCTTCCAATAAAACTGATTTGTGCTTAAACTCCATATCCGAATCTTTCCTTTACACTTAGTAAACTGCTATATACTAAATCCCAGACTTTCCATATTTTCTGCTACTTCATCCATGTCACCATCATATGTATTCATAGATTCATCCCAGCGTTCTCTGCTCCATATTTCGATTCTGCTTGCAACTCCGACAAGCACAACGTCCTTCTCGAGACTGGCAAACTCCCTTAAAACCTGTGGGAGAAGTATTCTTCCCTGTTTATCAACTTCGCATGCCGCTGCTCCGGCAAGGAAAAAACGTGTAAACTGTCTGGCATTTTTATTAGTAAGTGGTAAGCTTTTCAGCTTTTCTTCAAATCTGGTCCATTCATCATTCGGGTAAACAAAAAGGCAGCCGTCGAGACCTTTGGTAACAATAAAATTATCACCTAATATTTCACGGAACTTCGCCGGTACAATAAGACGCCCTTTGGCATCAATTGTATGGTTATATTCTCCCATAAACATAATTTCGTGCCTCCATTTACCACTTTAAACCATTTGCTACCACTTTCCACCACTTTATGGTCAATTTTATACTTATTTTAGCTAAAACACAAGTCTTTTTTGTACAAAAAAAACAGAGCAAATATTGGAAATTTCTCAATATCTGCTCTGTTTGTATTTATATAGTGTATTAACGTAATAAAGTCCACAATATATAGATTTTTTGTTTTGTAATATATTTCACAAAAATTTTACAATTCTTTATAAATTGGTTTTATACATTGAATCTGAAAAGAATAACATCGCCATCTTTAACAACATATTCTTTTCCTTCCATTCTTACAAGACCTTTTTCTTTTGCAGCATTATATGAACCGCAGTTAATTAAATCGTCATAAGATACAACTTCTGCCTTAATAAAGCCTCTCTCAAAATCACTGTGAATCTTTCCGGCTGCCTGAGGTGCTTTTGTACCCTTAGTAATTGTCCACGCTCTTGTCTCTGTCTCACCTGCTGTGAGATAGCTGATAAGTCCAAGAAGACTGTAGCTTGCTGAAATAAGCTTATCAAGTCCTGAAGACTTGAGTCCAAGGTCTTCGAGGAACATCTTCTTCTCATCATCATCAAGTTCTGAAATTTCCTGCTCAATCTGTGCACAGATTACAAATACTCCACAATGTTCTTTCTCTGCAAATTCACGTACTGCCTGAACATACTTGTTATCAGCACCATCATTTGCCAGATCATCCTCTGTTACATTTGCCGCAAAAATTACAGGCTTTGCTGTAAGAAGATTGTATTCTTTGAAAAATGCCTCTTCATCTTCATCTTCAAGTTCAAAATTCTTTGCAAGATTGCCTGCTTCAAGGAACGCAATAAGTCTCTCAATCAAATCACATTCTTTTGCAATCTCTTTATTGTTATATGATGCTCTCTTCTGCTTAGAAAGTCTTCTCTCGAGGACTTCCATATCTGAGAAAATAAGCTCAAGATTAATTGTCTCAATATCTCTTAATGGGTCAATTGAACCATCTACATGAACAATATTGCTGTCTTCAAAACATCTTACAACATGGACAATCGCATCAACTTCCCTGATATTTGCAAGGAACTGATTACCAAGTCCTTCACCTTTTGATGCACCTTTAACAAGACCGGCAATATCAACAAATTCAATAACAGCAGGTGTAATCTTTGCTGAATTATAGAGTGCTGCAAGTCTGTCAAGTCTTTCATCTGGAACTGTAACAACGCCAACATTAGGATCAATTGTACAGAACGGATAGTTTGCAGACTCAGCTCCGGCTTTTGTAAGTGAATTAAATAATGTACTCTTACCAACATTTGGCAGACCTACGATACCAAGTTTCATAATTTATTTTCTCCTTTAAAAGTATTTAATGTCATAATACAATAGAATATAGTATATCACATATATGGTAAAATGTACATTTCTTATTTTTATGCAATATATCCGGCTGCTATCCCTAATATTGCACTTAAAATGATTATTATAATCGGATGTACTTTTTTAAATGACAAAATAAGTGCAATCACAAGTATTCCTGCGGAAACATATGTACCTGCTGCCTTAAAAATTTCCACTGCTAATCCATCAGGAATAAATACTTCCCTGCCTACTGATATAACTGAAGCTCCGATAAGTCCGACAACTGCTGGTTTAAGTCCGCTCATACACCCTTTTATAATGCCGCTGTCCCTGAATTTCTTATAGCATCCGGCTATTATGAGAATTATTATAAACGACGGCAGCACAACACCAAGTGTTGCACATACCGAACCGGCAATACCGGCAACTTCTTCTCCTACATATGTAGCAACATTTACAGCAAATGAGCCCGGCGTACTTTCGCTGACCGCTATAAAATTAACGATATCCTGTTCATCCATCCACCCATGTGCCACGACTTCACTCTCTACAAGTGGAAGCATTGCATAGCCTCCTCCGAATGTAAAAGCACCTATTTTAAAAAATGTCCATAATAATCTGATATATATCATATCTTCTGCTTCTCTTTTCCTGTTTTTATATAAGATGTTATAAGTCCAAATAATGCACAGCATGCTATAACAATAATTACATTAACATCAGCAAATGCACATAAAACAAATGCTGCAGCCATAACTATATATGTCACAGCTGACTTTTTAACATTCTTGTACATAAGCCACAATGCTCTTATTATAAGTGCCAGTACACCGGCTCGTATACCATTAAATGCACACTTTACAATCTGTATATCCTGAAATCTTTTCAACACAAAAGAAATTGCCAGTATTATTACAAATGACGGCAGTATCATGCCAGCCGTTCCAACAACAGCTCCCCAAAATCCTCCAACACGATATCCTACAAATGTCGAAGTATTTATCGCTATGGGGCCCGGCGTACTCTCTGCTATTGCTACAATATTAAGTATATCTTCATCATCTACCCATTTTCTTTTCACCACAGTCTCTCTCTGAATAAGCGGAATCATTGCATAACCACCGCCGAAAGTGAATGTGCCTATTTTCATAAATGTTATAAAAAGTTGTAAAAGTATTCTGGATTTTTTTTCATTTTCTTTCATAAAAATATCCTCTGATAATTATTAAATAACACATTAAAAGTATAGCTCAAAATACCATCTTATTTTAATTCATCCTCAAGAAATAACGCTGCATCTTTCACACAGTCAATACATTCTCTTTTTACAACTCCATCAGTTATTCCTTTTAATTCCTTACAGACAACTGTACCATTTTGTTCCTTAAATCTATTGATTATTCTTCTTGAACCCTGCATTGTTTTCACGGCATCTTTATTAATCATACCTAATACACTAACTGCACCTATTATCGCTCCACATGTTGCTTCCATACTGCCTCCAATACCAGCAGCAAAACCCTGTGTAAGATTTTTTGCTGTTTCTTCATCAATACCAGCCATGTCACAATACGTGCATGCCACTGCCTGGGCACAATTATAACCACAATTTTTTCTTTTTGCCGCTTCATTCACTTTTGATTGCATAGACATATTTCCTCTTTTATCTGTATTTTGTAATAATAATATCATTATTTGCTAACCTTCTCAATATTATTCTCTCATAATTTTAGGCGGCCATCGTTTCCGATAGCCGCCTTGCAATTTAATACATTTTATTGTTTATATATTATATTTTTTTCTGTTCACAACAGCCGTACCAATAACTGTACTTGCACTTACAACCAGCAGGGCAATCCACAATACAAGATTCATCTTGTCTCCTGTCTCCGGAGATGTTATTGCAGACGTGTCCTTATTCTGTTCACCTGTTGTGCCATTATTCTGATTTTTGTCAGAAACATCTGTATCCTGTGAATTGTTTGAGCCATCCTGAATTTCGTCATTTACAACAGGCAGCTTGTCAATCGCTTCCGTTTTTGTTGCTTTACATACATCACATGTGAAAGTTTTCTCACCTTCGGCATCTGTTGTAGGCTCCTTTGTAATTACGCCCTCATCCCATATATGTTCTGCATCATCAAGCACTTTGGAACAAACCTCACATTCATGCCAGTGTAAAATACCATTGTGTTCCCATTCTCCCAAAACATGTGTATGTGGTATCAACACAATATTATTGCCATCATGTTTAACATCGAAGTTAAAATTGTCACTAAAAAATATTGCACTGTAATCTGTGTCCGCATCGGCACCTGTTACTACAACGTCACCAACTTTACTGTCATACTTGCTGACGCCTATCTTTCCTGTCAGTTTACCGCCAATTGTGAGTGTTCCTCCTTCTCCCATATAGGCATTGCTGTAATTTCTGCTGTTTTTTCCGTTTCCGGAAATCTTTGCATCACCTGACACAGTCATTGTGCCGAGATTGTATACACCGCCTCCTGTTAAATTTGATTTGTTACCACTAATCTCACCGCCATACATGTTAAATTCGCTGTCTTTTGAAACATAGACACCACCGCCGTGTCCTTCAATGGCTTCACCTGTTGAAGAATCCTTTCCGCTTACAGCTTTGTTATTAGTGATTGTTCCGCCATACATGTTCATTGTACAGTTCGGTTCAATAAACACACCACCGCCGTTGTTGGCCTTATCAGCAATATTGTTGGTCACTCCAAATGTAAAATTATTAGTGATATTTCCTCCATACATATTAAATGTTCCTGCTGTAGTTATTCCGTGTCCCGCAGAATAAGTACCTTTGTGGGAAATATTTCCTCCGCCTTTACAATCGGTCAAAGTAAGACTTTTTCCTTTAATAACTTCAATTACAGAACTTTGTGATGAAACCAGTATAATACTGTGACCGTTAAGGCAAAGATTTACATCTCCGTCAATAAAAAGAACAGGCATTTCTATAAGTTCATAACTAAACTCAAGGTCCGTGTCAAGATAATAATTTCCGCTTTCCAATGAATACGCATCATATGAAACATATGGTGTAAGAGCAGTTTCTCTTGTTTCCCACTCTCCGTCACCCATCATAAGTTTTCCGTCTTTCATATACAATCTTGTAGAATACTCTGTCTGCGTATCGCTTACATGGTCTCCTTTTTCTGTATGCTGTGCACCGCATATGCAATGTTTGTGTCCCGTTTCCTCCGCCTTTACTTTATAGGCAGGCAGAATTGCTGCCACCATGGCAAGACCGATTAAAATTGTAAATAATTTATTCTTCATCTTGTTTTCCTCCTTCACATTTGAAATAAAACGTACTTCTATTTAATTGTTTCTGCTATACGTTGTATTTATAATATAAAAAATAAAACATCTTGTGTGACAATTTGCACGAATTACAGTTTTTTCAGCACGAATGAAATGCAGGAAGGATTTTCTTATATTCCCAATTCTTTATGAAAATATTTCAACGGAGAAAAACCATACCTTCTGTCAAATTCTTTTTTATGTAACGGCTTTTCACCTTTCTCAGATAATATCATTCAATTTTCTCCTTTGGGAAATATCTGCTTGATTAAGCAGGGTAAAAGAAACGAGAGACTTTTATAAGCCTCTCGTAATCAGCTTCATCACTCGGTCAATTTTTATTTTACCGTCCTGTCAGAACCGTCACAGGACTCATCATAGATGATGAAGAGAACTTTATCTGTTCCTATTTGTATTATATACATGTTTTTTGTAAATATCAACACTTTTTTATTAATTTACATAATTAATTTTGAGTCCTGTCAGAACCGTCACAGGACTCATCATAAAATATTACCATACACTCATAATACTCTTAAATTTCTTAACATTTTCAGCGGCATCACCTCTGAAAATTGCAGAACCTGCAACAATGACATTGGCACCTGCTTCAAGAACCGTTGCCAGATTGTCAATATTAATTCCGCCATCGACCTCGATATCATATGAAAGATTCAACTCATCTCTTAATCTTTTGACTTCTTTTATCTTATCGACTGATGAAGTAATGAACTTCTGTCCTCCAAATCCCGGATTAACACTCATAATCAATACCATATCAACTCTGTTAAGATATGGTTTTATAGCTGATACCGGTGTGTCCGGATTTAAGGTTATACCAACTTTGAGCTTATACTCTCTTATTTTCTCAATTGTTGCAACAACATCCGAACACGCCTCAACATGAACAGTAATCATGTCCGCTCCTGATGCAGCAAAATCAGCAATATATCTTATTGGCTCGCTTATCATAAGATGAACATCAAAGACTTTGCCTGTTGATTTTCTTATTGACTTTATAACAGGCATTCCATAAGAAATGCTCGGAACAAACATTCCATCCATTACATCAACATGGATATATTCTGCCCCGGCATTATCTATTGTCTCAATCTCTTCTCCCAGCTTGGTAAAATCTGCTGAAAGAATAGACGGCGATAAAATATTCATAATTTTCTCCTTGTTCTTCAAAAGAAATTAATACTTCTTTTTATTTTTCAACTCTTCATACAAAGTGACATAACTTTGATATCTGTCTTTGCTTAGTATTCCCTCATCAACAGCCATTTTAACCGCACATCCCGGCTCATTTACATGAACACAGCCATTAAATCTGCATTTACCCTCAAATTCTTCAAAATCCGGAAAATAATATCTTAAATCCTCTTTTTCCAGTTCAGGAAGCATAAGTGAAGTAAATCCCGGTGTATCACATATATATGACTTTCCATACATATTAAATATCTCTGAATGCCTTGTAGTATGTCTTCCTCTTCCGATTCTGCTTATTCCGCCTGTCTCCATTGTATCTGACTCAAGTAAAATATTAGTAAATGACGATTTACCAACACCTGATGGTCCTGCAAGAATTGTTGTTTTATCATGCAGAAGTTTCTTTAATTCATCTACGCCTTTATTCTCGTATATGCTCATAAATAAAACACGGCATCCACATTTTTCATATATGCTGCGAAGCCTTTCCTGCTCTTTTTCGTCTACAAGTTCCACTTTATTAAAACATACTATAACAGGTACATTCTGGTAATCCATCATAACAAGAAATCTGTCCAGCAGATTCAGGTTTGGAGCAGGGTCTTTAATTGCAAATAAAAGCAGTGCCTGGTCAATATTAGCCGCAGCGGGACGTATAAGCTCATTTTTCCGCTCAAGTATCTCTTCAATATTGCCTTTGAAATTTTCTTCGTCAATTATTTCAATACGTACATTATCTCCTACAAGCGGTTTGATTTTTTTATTTCTGAAGTTTCCTTTTGCTTTACATTCATAAATACCGCAGGCCTCTACATGAACGTAGTAGAAACCTGCAATACCTTTAATTATTTTTCCGTAAACCATATTCTGTTAGTTACTGCCTGCAGCACGCTGCTGACTGTTATTTCCTGTATTGTTTCCTGAACCGGAATTATTATTTCCTGCTCCGTTTCCAGATGCAGCAGTTGTTGTCTCCTGACCTTTACTTACATAAATCTTAACGGATGTTCCTTCCTCAACCTGCTGTCCTGCAGAAGGAGATATATTTATTACTTTACCTTTTTCTACATTAGTATCTTTTGTCTCAACGATACTATAGTTAAGTCCTAAAGATGTAAGAGTATTCTGTGCATCTGTACTATTCATACCAACAACATTTGGCACAGTAACCATCTTTGTCTCTTTGCCCTGGCTTACTGTAATTGTTACAGTTGAACCCGGTGATACAGTTGTGCTGCCTGAAGGTGACTGGCTTATTACCTTGCCCTGTTCTACTGAATCACTGTATGACTGTTTTACCGATACCTTAAATCCGGCAGACTCAAGTAGCGATGATGCTTCAACCTGATCCCGTCCGACAACATTAGGAACTGATGAACTTTCAGGACCTGAACTTATTGAAAGTGTTATTGTTGTATTCTTTGCTACCTTTGTACCTGAACTTGTTCCCTGTGAAATTACTGTTCCTTCAGGGATTGTATTCGATGGCTGATACGTCGCCTTATATCCAAGACCAAGTGAATTAAGTGTTGTCTTTGCTTCTTCCTCAGTCTTACCGATAACACTAGGAACAGAAACTTTCTTTGAAGCATCTTCTTTTGAAGCTGCTGTAGTTGTCTGTGCCTGAGTTGTTGTTTCCTCTTCCTTTTTATTTGAAGAACCACCTATGAAAAGTTTTGCAACAACAAATATTGTTATAATAACTATTAATGCTATAATTCCGGCACCAATCCACTTGAATATCTTATCAAGTTTATCATTATTCTCATCGTCAATATCTTCTTCGTCGTCATCATCGGAATCAGAATCTTCTTCATCGTCATCATCGTCAAGAAGTTCATCATCTAATAATTCATCATCGATATCTTCACTGTCTTTTTTATTTTCTGCCATACTTTCATTACTATTCTGATTTTCCTGTTCATCATTATTTTCGCTGCTTTCCTCTGCAGCCTGAACTGTTTCAGGCTGACCAGGTGCATTATATACAGGCATCATCTTAACAAAATTCTCATCAGGTGCCACAAGAGATTTTTTCAAATCGGCAATAAGTTCTGCTGCATCCTGATATCTTCTCTCTGTTTTTTTCTGTGTACATTTAAGTACAATCATATCAATGCTTACAGGAATACCATCGGCAACTGTCGATGGCTTTGGAATCTCTTCCTGTATGTGCTGTACAGCTACAGAAACTGTTGAATCCCCATCAAACGGAACTGTTCCGGTAAGCATCTCAAATAGTGTAATACCAAATGAATATATATCACTTCTCTCATCTGAATAACCACCTCTGGCCTGTTCAGGGCTTATATAATGAACAGAACCCATTGTAGAAGATGTAATTGTACTTGAAGATGCTGCTTTTGCTATACCAAAATCAGTAACCTTGACTTTGCCATCCCTTGAAATAATAATGTTCTGCGGTTTGATATCGCGGTGCACGATATGATGGCTGTGAGCCGCCTGCATGCCTTTTGCTACCTGGATTGCAATGCTTACAGCCTCTTTATATGGAATCTTTCCCTTCTTTTCTATATATTTTTTAAGGGTAATTCCCTCTACAAGTTCCATTACAATATAATAAATGCCATTTTCATCACCAACATCATATACATTTACAATATTAGGATGTGTAAGTCCTGCTGCTGCCTGTGCTTCTGCACGGAATTTTGATACAAAAGTCTTATCTTCGCTATACTCTTTTTTCAAGACCTTGATTGCTACAAATCTGTTGAGCTTATGACACTTTGCTCTGTAGACATCAGACATTCCACCTGTACCAATCTGTTCCAGAATTTCATATCTGTCTGCCAAAAACATTCCTTTTCTTAACATAAAATTCTCCATTTCTGTTTGCTGTTTCACCTTTTAAGGTTTTATTAAAATGACTGAAATATTATCTTTACCGCCATTACTATTAGCTGTATCAACTAATGTTTCTGCTGTTTTATCAAGCGGCAGATTCTGTTTAACAATCTTAAATATATCTTCGTCTTCAATCATATTCGTAAGTCCGTCAGAACACATCATAATTATATCATCCGGCATAAGTTCTACGCAAAACATTTCCGGTTCAACATAACTGTCTCCACCTATAGCTCTTGTAATAATATTTTTCCTTTTATGTGTTCTTGCTTCTTTTCTGTCTATTTCTCCCATAGAAACCATTTCCTCAACAAGTGAATGATCTCTTGTAATCTGGCGTATGCCATCTGTACCTATAACATACAGCCTGCTGTCACCGACATTTGCAACACGAAGCATTTCATCTTTAATCGTAGCAACAACAAGAGTTGTTCCCATTCCTGTATAGTCAGGTGACTCTTTTGCCTTTTCAAGAAGCATCGTATTTACCTTTGTAACTGCCTCACTTATAACTGTTATGTCATCTTTTTCAGTAGCATTTTCTATTAAAGATACAAATTCATCAACAGTGTACCTTGATGCAACGTCTCCTGCCTTATGTCCTCCCATGCCGTCAGCGACTATAAACAAATTCGGAAGATGCCCTGTCTGTTTCAGGGTAAAATAGACATAATCCTGATTAATTTTTCTTTCAATCCCCACATCTGTCAAAGCAAATGCTTCCATTGTTATCTCCATTCTTTACATTCATTTGCCTATATAGCTTTTTCTTAATTGTCCACAGGCACCATCAATATCTCTGCCCATTTCCCTTCTTATAGTAACATTTATTCCATTTTTTTCAAGTTTATTTTTAAAAGCATAAATAGCTTTTTGCTCTGACTGCCTGTAATCTCTTTCTTTAATAGGATTAACCGGAATAAGATTTATATGGCAGTTCATCCCTTTCACAAGCGATATCAGCTGCTGTGCACACTCCTCTGTATCATTAACATCTTTTACAAGACTATATTCAAATGAAATTCGTCTGTTAGTCTGCTTTAAATAATACCGGCATGCTTCCATAATCTCTTCAATTGAATATTTATTTGCAATAGGCATCATCGTTTTTCTTAATTCATCATTAGGAGCATGAAGCGATATTGCAAGCGTTATCTGCAGTTTTTTATCTGCCAGCTCTATAATCTTAGGTACAATTCCACATGTCGATACAGTAATATTTCTCGCACTGATATTAAGTCCCTGTTCACTGTTTAACAGACTTAAAAAGCGGATAATATTATCAAAATTATCCATTGGCTCACCAGAACCCATGACTACAACATTATCAACTCTCTCACCGGAAATTTTCTGAATCGTATATATCTGGTCAAGCATCTCTGATGGCGTAAGATTTCTCACACAGCCATCAAGTGTGGACGCACAGAAACGGCATCCCATACGGCAGCCAACCTGTGAAGATATACATACAGAATTACCATGATGATATTTCATAAGAACACTTTCTATAAGATTGCCGTCATATAATTCAAATAGAAATTTTGATGTTCCGTCAATTTTTGAAACCTGCACAGTTTCTGCTTTTAACGCTGTAATTCTGCATTTTTCTTCAAGTTTTTCACGAAGCGGTTTTGATAAATTAGTCATGTCATCAAATGAAACAACAAGTTTTTCATGCAGCCATGAGAAAATCTGCTTTCCACGGAACTTCTTATCTCCCATTGACACAAGAAGTTCTTCAAGTTCATCAATTGTCATTGACTTTATATCTATTCTGTTATCAATATTTTCCATTGTCATTCCGTCCTTTTAAGCCTTGCTATGTAAAATCCGTCTCCTGTGCCGTCCTGAGGCATAATCTGTTCAGGTTTTCCAATGAGTTCAAATGGATAATTATTCACAAGCCATTCAGTATTTTCTGCATTTTCCTCAGGAGTAACCGTACATGTACTATATATAAGTATTCCGTCTTTTTTTACATATTCCCAGACTGTTGAAAGTATTTTTCTCTGAAGTAAAGCGAGTTCTTTTATTTTTTCATATGTAACATTATACTTTATATCCGGCTTTCTTCCTATAATTCCAAGTCCGGAACAAGGCAGGTCACATATAAGCACATCTGCTTTTTCTACACTTTCTTCATCCTTTTTAACAGCATCCCATACTTTATACGTAATATTATCAATTCCAAGTCTTTCAGCATTTTCTTTTATAAGTGATACTTTACGCTCACTTATATCTCTTGAACTTACATGTCCGATGTCAGCCATTAAAGCAGCATTAATACTCTTTCCACCCGGTGCGGCACACACATCTATAACATACGCATCCCGCTTAATAAAGCCGCCCTGTGATGCAAGCATGGAACTTATATCCTGCACAAAAAACAGGCCATCACGAAATGACTTCAGTCCGCCAAGATAATCATACCCTGATATTTTCAAAGCATAATCAATTCTTTTATCTATGCCTTCATTTGTAACTGTAACTCCCTCTGCCTCAAGTGCAGCCGTAAGACCTGCAATATCTGTCTTTTTTGTATTACATCTTATATATGTTGACTTATCTTTGTTAAATGCTTCAAACATTTCTTCTGTTTCATTATCACCGAATTTTTTAAGAAAATATCCTGCAAGCTCCTCCGGCACTGAATATTTTACAGATAAATATTTATCTGTATTCGTACTTTTATCCGGATATTCAATATTATCAATATTTCTTGCTATATTTCTCAAAACACCATTCACGAAACCGCGAAGCGTCCCAAAGTTTTTCTTTACAGCCAGCTTTACCGCTTCATTGCAGACTGCTGAAGCCGGCACACTGTCCATATATTTTAACTGGTAGACAGACATTTCCAGAATAATTCTTATAACATCTTTCTGTTTTTTTACAGGAGTTTTTGAAAAACTGTCTATAATATAATCAAGTTCTATTTTTCTTTCTTCTGTTCCCTGTACAAGTCTTGAGATAAATGAACGCTCATTTTTATCAAGATACTGGTATTTCTTTAAAGCATCCGATAATACAACATGAAGCAGTCCGTTATTCTTCTGTACTTCATACAGTATTTCCATAGCTACCTGTCGTAAATTAACCTGCATTTTATCAGTCATCTCTCCGGCCTCTTCCTCCAAAAAGGATTATAAGTCTTAAAAGCTGCAAGATTGCTGTAGCCGCTGCTGCAACGTAAGTAAGTGCAGCAGCTGACAATACTTTTCTTGTCTGGCTTACTTCATCCCTGTAAAGTATACCATTACTTTCCAGCTGTTCAAGAGCTCTTGCAGAAGCGTTAAATTCCACAGGAAGCGTAACAAGCTGAAAAAGCACGGCCGCACTAAACATAATAATACCTATTGTTATAAGTGTCTGGTTAAAGCTTAAAATTGCACCAACTATGATAAATACCCATGAGAGCTGTGAACCGATATTCGCAACAGGCACAAGTGCAGTTCTTAAAGAAAGTGGAAAATATCCTCTTGCATGCTGTATAGCATGACCGCACTCATGTGCCGCAACTCCTATAGCTGCAACAGATGTTGAACCATACACAGATTCCGAAAGATTAAGCACTTTCGTAGATGGGTTATAATGATCAGTTAGTTTACCTGATATCCTCTGTACAGACACATCATTTATTCCGTTTGACTGCAAAATCATTCTTGCTGCCTGTGCACCTGTCATTCCTGACATGCTCGCCACCCTTGAATATTTTGAAAATGCTGAATTAACTCTCCACTGTGCAATAAGTGATATAATAGCTGCAATAATTATCAAAATATATGTCGGGTCAAAATAATATCCGTAATATCCATATGGCATAAGCTGCTACCTCCTTAAATCCAAATACTAACATATATCCACAAAAATCATTTATTTTCCAAGGATATCCCCTGTATTAATATGATTTCCACGTAAAAAATCCTGTGTTTTCATTCTCTTCTTGCCTTCAAGCTGAAGTTCATTGATTTTAAGCGAGTTATCCCCACATTTTACGATAAACGAATTGTTGTCCACATGTGTTATCATTCCGTTCACAACGGATTCACCTGATTCACAAACAACATCATCACAAACATCCGCATCCCATATTTTCAACAATTTTCCATTGAAATGTGTAAATGCACTCGGCCACGGATTAAGACCTCTTATAAGTCTCTCAATTCTTGCAGCCTCCATTGAAAAATCTATATTACCAAATGATTTATCAAGCATTTTTACATGAGTTGCTTCAGTCTCATTCTGCTTTACAGGCTTTACTGTGCCTTTTTCAAGTTCATCAAGAGTTTTCACCAGAAGAGCAGCACCGACACCGCTTAACTTATCAAAAAGGCTTCCTCCTGTCTCTTTACTATCAAGCTTTACTTTTTCGACAAGAAGAATATCACCAGTATCAATTCCTTCATTCATCATCATTGTTGTTACGCCAGAATACTCACAACCATCAATTACTGCCCACTGTATCGGCGATGCACCTCTGTACTTTGGAAGAAGTGAAGCATGAACATTGACACATCCATATTTTGGCATATCAAGAATTTCTTTTGAAAGAATCTGTCCGAATGCGACTACTACTATAACATCCGGATTTATCTTTCTAAGTTCATTTACAAACTCTTCATCCCTTGCACGTTTCGGCTGAAGCACTAAAAGTCCGAGTTCAATAGCTGCCTGCTTTACATCTGAAAAACTCATCGCACCGCCTCTTCCTTTCGGTTTATCAGGCTGTGTGACAACTGCTGCAACTTCATGTCCTGCTTCTACAATTGCCTTTAATGTACCAACTGAAAAATCAGGCGTTCCCATAAATACAACTTTCATTAATTTTCTTCTGCCTCCTCTGTATCCATAAGCGGTCCTTCCGCTTTATCAACATACATTATTCCGTTAAGATGGTCTATTTCATGGCAGAGACATCTTGCCAGAAGTTCTGTGCCCTCGACAATTATTTCATCCATATTTTCATCAAGAGCCTTAACCTTTGCATAATTAGGTCTTGTCACAATGCCCACTTTTCCTGGAACAGAAAGGCAGCCCTCCTGACCTGTCTGTTCTCCGCTTGTCTCAAGAATTTCAGGATTAATAAGTACCAGTGGCTGGTCACCGCAGTCAATTACAACTATTCTTTTTCTTATTCCTACCTGTGGTGCAGCAAGTCCGCACCCGTTTGCATCATACATAGTTTCAAACATGTCATCGATTAATTCCTCAATCTTAGGTGTCATCTCTGTAACTTCTTTTGCCTGCTTTTTTAAAATCTCATCTCCGAGTATTCTAATGTTTCTTAATGCCATTATGCATTACCTCCTTAATCAAAATTAAACTGTACACTTACATTCTTATATAATATATTATCCTTTACATGCACTTCTATATTATCTTTAAATTGCGTAAGCCTCTCATAATCAGCTGCCTTAACATATAATACCTGTGTATAAATATCATTGAGCTTATATACCTGCGGAACAACGGGACCTGTTATAAAAAGCTTTTTATCGCCTGCCATGTCCGAAAATTTTTTCATATCATCACATGATTTTTCAAGATTTTCTTCATTCTTTGATGAAATTTTTACTTCAAGCATATGCATTACCGGTGGATATCCCATAAGTTTCCTGAATGATATTTCATCATCATAAAACATTTCATAATCCTGTTTTTGTGCAGCCACAATACTATAATTATCCGGCGTATATGTCTGTATTATAACATCACCGTGAAGATTTTTTCTTCCGGCACGCCCTGCCGCCTGGACAAGCAGCTGAAATGTTCTCTCTCCTGCCCTGAAATCGCTTGTATACAAAGACATATCTGCCGCAAGCACACCTACCAGTGTAACATCTGGAAAATCATGGCCTTTTACAATCATCTGTGTGCCTACAAGCACATCTGCATTATGAGCTGCAAATTCTGAAATTATTTTTTCATGCCCATCCTTACCTGATGTTGTATCCATATCCATCCTGAGAACTCTTATTCCCGGAAATGTTTTTTTCAGCATTTCCTCAACCTGCTGTGTCCCGGCTTTAAATCCAGAGATATATCTTGAACCACACTTGGGACATAACTTAACAGACCCAGTCTGATATCCGCAGTAATGGCATACAAGCCTGCCATTATTATGTGCTGTCAAAGAAATATCACAATGTGGACATTTCATGACATAACCGCACGAACGGCATGAAATAAAACCTGCATAACCTCTTTTATTAAGAAAAAGCATTATCTGCTGTTTTTTTCTTATTCTGTCTTCAATCAGTTCTTTTAACTTTCTTGAAAATATCGAACGGTTCCCCTGTTTTAATTCTTCTCTTAAATCTACCACGGCAACGTCCGGCATATCTGCCCCCGCAGCTCTGTTCTTTAATTCATAAAGCTTATATATGCCTTTTTTTGCATTATAATAACTTTCAACCGACGGAGTTGCAGAGCCAAGCACAACAGAAGCATTTTTTGTCTGGGCTATGTGAATTGCCGTCTGCCTTGCATGATATGATGGTGTCTGCTCGCTTTTATATGCCATTTCATGCTCTTCATCTATAACTATAAGTCCAAGATTTGAAAATGGTGTGAACAAAGCAGACCGGGGTCCTATTATCACATCAATCTCACCTCTCATAGCCCTTAAAAACTGGTCATAACGCTCCCCTTTGGACATTCTTGAATTAAGAATTGAAACTCTCTCACCGAATCTGTCATAAAATCTTTTTACAGTCTGAAATGTCAATGCAATTTCAGGTATAAGCATAACAGCCTGTTTTCCCTGTCTGACAACATGTTCAATCATATTGATATAGCAGAGAGTTTTTCCACTTCCTGTCACACCATGAATAAGATATGTTTTTCTTATTCCTCTATCATAATCACCTATAAAATCATCAACAATATTTTTTTGTTCATTATTAAGGATTATCTTATCTTCCTGTATTTCATCTTCTTTTACAGGATTCCTGTATAGCTGCCTTGAAATAATCTGTATTATTCCATCGTTTTCCAACGATTTTATTGTCGAAGGCGATATGCCTGTTTCATTTTTCAGCACATCCATATCTGCTTCTTCTCTATCAGAAAGATACTCTATGAGTTTCTCCTTTGACGGTGATTTTCTCTTCGCATTTTTTATAAATTCTTTTGCTTCTTCTTTTGTAACATTAAGCTTTATATGCTTTTTTTCTTTCTGCCTGATTTTTTCTTTGACAGGAATTACTGTTTTTAAAGCCTGATTCATAGTTCCGCCGTAATTATGTTTAAGCCATGCTGCAAGCTTTATCATATCTTCAACAGCTTTTACACGATTAGGAACGACACTGTCTATGTCTTTTATTCTTTCTTCATCAAACTCTGCTTTCAATGTAAGTTCTATAACATAGCCTGTTATAATACGATTTCCCCTTCCAAACGGAATATTAACCATAACTCCTGTATCTATCTGCGAAAGTAATGCATCGGGTACATGATATTGAAATGTTTTATCTAATTGTTCATGTGAAATATCAACAATAATATTTGCGTACATCCGTCACACCCTTTCACATATTTTTGCAGCTTTATCTTTTCCAGCCTTCTGATTCAAGTTCTTTAACAACTTCTTTTATAAGAACTCTCTCATCCATAGGATATTTTACACCTTTTATTTCCTGATAATCTTCATGTCCTTTTCCTGCCAGAACAATAATATCGCCATTTTGTGCATTTTTTATTGCATATTTTATTGCTTCTTTTCTGTCAGGAATATCAACATGCTTTCCTGTTGTCTTTGAAATACCTGTCTTAATATCCTCAATAATATCAAGAGGTTCCTCAAATCTTGGATTATCTGATGTGATTATTGTAAGATCAGCAAGCTTTCCGGAAACTTCTCCCATTTCAAAACGTCTTTCCTTTGAGCGGTTGCCGCCACATCCGAAAAGACATACAAGTCTGTTAGGATTATATTCTTTTAATGTTTCAAGTATACTTTTCAATGCCATTGCATTATGTGCATAATCTATCATAAGTGTAAATCGGTCAGATACAGGAACTATCTCTATTCTGCCTTTTACCTTAACTTCATACAGCATTTTTTCAAGCGTATCTTTATCCACATTAAAATGTCTCGTAACAGCTATTGCACACAGTGAATTATACACTGAAAACTTACCCGGCAGTTTTAATGTAACAGGCATGTTCACAAGCCCCTCACAGTCATAACTAAGTCCTATTTTTCCCGGTTCATGGAAAAGCGTTATATTTTTTGCACGAATATCAGCCTTATCTGATATACCATAACTTTCGATACTGCATGTTGCATGTTCAAGAATTTTTGGCGTATGTTCATCATCGGCATTGACAATGCCAACCTTACACTGTGAAAAAAGCTTTGCCTTACATTCAAGATATTCCTCAAACGATGCATGTTCATTAGGTCCTATATGGTCTGGCTCAAGATTTGTAAATACACCTATATCAAACATAATTCCAGCAGTACGGTCAAGCTTTAACCCCTGTGATGACACTTCCATTACAACAGCCTTACATCCCTGTTCAGCCATTTTCGCAAAACTTTTATGAATATCATAAGACTCCGGTGTCGTATTGCATGCCGGCGTATGTTCATCTCCTATAATTGTCTCAATAGTACCTATAAGACCGGTCTTAATTCCACATGCGTCAAGAACATTCTTGACCATATATGTTGTTGTTGTCTTGCCTTTTGTTCCTGTAATTCCAATTGTAAAAAGCTTTTTTGCCGGATTACCAAAATAGTTTGCCGACATAACTGCAAGTGCAAGTCTTGTATTCTGTGCTTTGACAATTGTTATATCTGAAGGAATCTCTTTTATAAGAGAAGCCGTTTCATCATTTCCAAGTGCACTATCCTGAATTACAATTACTCCTGCTTTCTTTTGTATAACCTGTGGAATATATTTGTGTCCATCACTCACAGCTCCGGTGATACATATAAACACACCATTCTCAGTAACTTTTCTTGAGTCAGAAGTAAGAGAAGTTATCTCACATTCAAAACCTTTTTGTACAATTTCACATTCCAGTCCCTGTAAAAGTTCTGATAATTTCATGCAGTTCTCCTTTCATATTAAAACAGACCTGTTATTTTACCTGATTCTTCATCATAATTAATATTTTCGGCAGCCGGATGAGTAGGCAGTCCCGGCATTGTAAGTATTTTTCCTGTAAGTATTACAACAAATCCGGCACCGGCATCAACATATGCCTCTCTTACATTTATTGTAAAGTTTTCCGGTCTTCCGAGAAGCTTAGGATTATCAGAAAGTGAATACTGTGTTTTAGCTATACATACAGGGAAGTTTCCAAATCCCATCTGCTCAATATGCTGTAATTCTTTTGTAGCTGCATCGTCATATGTAACACCATCTGCACCATATATTTCTTTTGCAACTTTTTCAATCTTTTCTTTAAGTGAATCTGAATCTTCATAAATTGGTTTATATTCAGCTTTTTTGTTTTCTATGCTCTCTATTACCTTTTCTGCAAGCTCAAGACCGCCTTCGCCGCCTTTCTCCCATACTTTTGCAAGTGCGAACTCACAGCCTGCATCTTCACAATGCTTCTTTATAAATTCATATTCTTCCTGTGTATCTGTTATAAATGCATTAAGTGTAACTACAACAGGTATGCCAAACTTCTGCATATTTTCAATATGTTTGTCAAGATTAACAATACCGGCTTTAAGTGCGTCCATATTTTCTTCATTAAGCTTATCTTTTGCAACGCCACCATTATATTTAAGTGCTCTTACTGTAGCAACAATGACAACTGCATCCGGTTTTAATTCTGAGAGACGACATTTTATATCAAGGAACTTTTCTGCCCCGAGGTCAGCTCCAAATCCGGCTTCTGTAACAGCATAATCTGATAATTTTAATGCAAGTCTTGTAGCTCTTACTGAATTACATCCATGTGCAATATTGGCAAATGGTCCGCCATGAACAAGTACAGGTGTATGTTCAAGTGTCTGTACCATATTAGGCTTAATTGCGTCTGCAAGAAGTGCCGCCATAGAACCGGTTGCCTTTAAATCATCTGCTGTAACAGGTTCACCGTCAACATTATATGCAACTATTACTCTTCCAAGACGCTCCTTTAAATCTTTCATATCCTTTGCAAGACATAAAACAGCCATTATTTCTGATGCAACTGTTATGATAAAATGATCTTCTCTCATAACACCGTCCATACGTCCGCCCATGCCGATTACGATATTTCTTAATGTTCTGTCATTCATATCCATGCAGCGTTTCCAAACGATATGCTTGGTATCAATTCTTAATTCATTGCCATGCATAATATGATTATCAAGCATTGCTGCAAGAAGGTTATTTGCAGATGTTATTGCATGAAAATCTCCTGTAAAATGAAGATTGAGTTCTTCCATAGGCACTACCTGTGAATATCCACCACCTGCTGCACCGCCTTTTATTCCAAAACATGGCCCAAGTGAAGGCTCTCTTAATGCTGCAACTGATTTTTTGCCCATCTTATTAAGTGCCTGTGTAAGCCCTATCGTTATTGTTGTCTTTCCCTCTCCAGCCGGTGTAGGGTTAATTGCTGTTACAAGGATAAGCTTTCCATCTTTTTTATCTTCAAGTTTTGAATATAAATCATCAGAAATTTTTGCCTTATACTTACCATAAAGTTCAAGGTCATCTTCTGCAACGCCTACTTTTGCTGCCACCTCTCTTATATCAAGCATCTGTGCTTCCTGTGCTATTTCAATATCACTCTTTACGCCCATGTCTGTTCTCCTTTAATTATAAATTATTTTTCTTTAAGTATTCTTCAAACTCTTCGGCTGTCATCAGTATCTTTCTCGGCTTTGTTCCAAGTTCCGGACCTACAACGCCGGCATCTGCAAGCTGGTCCATTATTCGTCCGGCTCTGTTAAATCCGATTTTATAATATCTTTGCAACATTCCAATAGAACCTTTTTCTTTTTCTATTACAAATCGTCCCGCATCGGCAAAATAACTGTCTTTTTCATTATCCTGTCCTGACACATTTCCCGCTGCTGCCGTCATGGTATTAGTCACTTCTTCGTTATATGTAACTTCCTGCTGCATATGTTCTTTTAAGAAATCGACAACTTTTCCAACTTCATCATCTGATACAAATGCTCCCTGCACACGTACAGGCTTTGGATATCCCGATGGGAAGAATAACATATCACCTTTACCAAGCAGCTTTTCTGCACCATTCATATCAATAATAATTCTCGAATCAACACCTGATGATACCGAAAATGCAATTCTTGATGGTACATTCGCCTTGATAAGACCTGTTATAACATTAACTGACGGTCTCTGTGTTGCAATTATAAGGTGAATACCCGCTGCTCTTGCAAGCTGTGCAAGACGGCAGATTGAATCTTCAACCTCTCCCGGTGCAACCATCATAAGGTCTGCAAGCTCATCTATAATAATTATAATCTGTGGCATCTTTTCAGGCGGTGTCTCGCCTTCACCAACCTGTATCTTTGATACCTTAGCATTGTATCCTTTCAAATCCCTGACTGCCATTTTTGCAAAAAGCTTATATCTCTTCGTCATCTCGTCAACAGCCCAGTTCAATGCTCCAGACGCCTTCTTCGGGTCTGTCACAACCGGAGTTAAAAGATGTGGAATTCCGTTGTATACACTAAGTTCAACAACCTTAGGGTCAATCATTATAAGCTTGACATCTTCAGGATTTGCCCTGTAAAGAATACTCATAATAATTGTATTTATACATACAGACTTACCTGAGCCTGTCGCACCTGCAATAAGAAGATGCGGCATCTTTGCTATATCTGCTATTATAGGTTTTCCGGCAATATCTTTTCCAGCCGCAAATGCAATCTGAGATGTATTGTTTTTAAATGCATCCGTCTCTATAAGTTCCCTTAAAGATACACTTCCTGCTTCTTTATTTGGAACTTCTATTCCTATTGCGGCTTTTCCCGGAATTGGTGCCTCTATTCGGATATCTGCTGCTGCAAGATTAAGTTTTATATCATCTGACAGTGATACAATCTTACTTACTTTAACACCCTGCTCCGGCTGCAGTTCATATCTTGTAACTGCAGGTCCGCAGCTTATATCTGTGATAGTAACTTTAACACCGAAGTTCTGCAATGTCTGCTGCAGCCGCATTGCAGTTTCTTTATTTTCACGCGATTGTCCGGCTTTATCTGTACCTTTTCCTCTGTTAAGCAGGCTGACAGGTGGAAAAACATATTCCTGTTTCTTTTTATCCACACTTTTTTCCATCCGGATTTCTTCAGTTTCTTCTAATTGACTATCTGATTCAGCCATGTCTGCTGTATTGGTTCTATTATCTGAAGTTACTGATATATCTGTATCCTCTGCCGGACTCTCATATGTATTATCATATGAATTAGTGTCTGTACCTTCATTTGGGTTTCCATATGAATTTTCATATAAATCTTCATTTGAATTTTCATTTGAATCTTCATATAAATCAACACCTGAACTATCAGATAAATCAATATATGAATCATTCTCTATATGTTCTTCTATATTATCATCTACATTTTCCTGCATATATTCAAATGAGTCACCCGGATCATATATATCTGCCGAATATTCATCATGCACTGATATATCAGGTACAATCTCATGCACATCCACACTTTTTACAGCCTCTTCTTTCTTCGGAAGCTGTGTATCAAGTGTCACACCGCGTGCTTTTTTATTCATTCTTTTCCTTGCACGCTCTTCCTGCCTCTCATATTTTTCCTGAAGCTTTGCCTCTTTTTCACGACGCCGTCTCGCAAGATATTCTTCCTGTGTTTCTTCATCTTCATCATCATACATATCACGACCCGCAAGACGCTCATTTGAATGTTCCCTGTAAATATCATAATCCTGTTTTGCAGCCATCATCATACGTGAACCATTCTTTTTAACCTTTAAAATACCATTAATAAATGATTTTTCCGTAATTACAATAATACATATAATTGCAAGAATAATAAGGACAACCATTGTTCCCCAGAATCCCATAGGCGAAAGGATTCTACATAAAATTCCTCCAAATAATCCTCCACCGGATTTATAATCAGCACTGTATGTAAAAAATTCCATAATTCCTGCATCGGCTATCTTAGGTTCATTAACAATTCTTAACCATACAGCTGATAAAATTATTGTAAAAATGTATACTGCTGCCGTCTTAATTCTTGCTACAGCAATAATATTCTTATTGGAAATCATAAAAACAAGCGTAAATGCCATAATTACAGGAAATATATATTCTACTACGCCAAACAGCCCGAACATAAACCATTTAATGCCTTTACCGACACTTCCTACAAGATTAAAATTACTCAGAATAAGAATAAGTGCAACAGCAAAAGACAAAAGCACCATAACTTCATCCTGCATTTTGGCACCATAAGCAGCTTTAGCAGCTGCTTCCTGTTTTGTCTGTCTTGTACTTTTCTTTGCCGAAGAATTTGTGGTTTTTCTTTTAGCGGCACTTTTCTGCGTTGTTTTACTACTTTTACCTGAGCGTTCCGGCACGTCTTTTTTCTTTCTGCTTTCCGCCATTTTCTTTCCTCCACTTTCAGCTCTGATATCTGCCGCCGGATGCAATGCAGACAATTAGCCATTATTTTGCATATTTTAATATTATACCATTTACCGGCAGTTAAAACAAGCCTGTATCCCAATGGGACACAGGCTTGTGTACATCATAATATTAATCCTCATCATCATTTGCTGCTTCAGCAAATCCCTGACGTTTTCTTGCCATCTCATCACTCTCAAGATATTCATCATATGTTGTGATTTTATCAATAAGCTGTCCGCTTGGAACAATCTCCATGATTCTGTTGGCAGTTGTCTGTATAAACTGATGGTCATGCGATGTAAATAATGAAACACCGCTAAACTTAATAAGACCATTATTAAGTGCTGTAATAGATTCCATATCAAGATGGTTTGTAGGGTCATCAAATATAAGTACATTAGCACCCATAATCATCATCTTTGAAATAAGGCATCTTACCTTCTCACCACCTGAAAGGACCTTAACCTTCTTTACTCCGTCTTCACCTGCAAAAAGCATTCTTCCAAGGAAACCTCTTACATATGTTGGGTCCGGATCCGGTGAGTACTGTGTAAGCCACTCAACAATAGTATCGTCGCAGTTAAATTCTGCTGCACTATCCTTAGGGAAATATGCTCTTGATGTCGTAACTCCCCATTTGAAGCTTCCTTCATCCGGTTCCATCTCACCCGTAAGAATTTTGAAAAGTGTTGTTGTTGCAAGCTCATTTGAGCCTACGAATGCAATCTTATCATCATGTCCAACAATAAATGAAATATTGTCAAGCACCTTTACACCATCAATAGTCTTAGAAATTCCTTCTACCTGAAGAACTTCATTACCAATCTCTCTTGCCGGTCTGAAATCAATGTATGGGTACTTTCTGCTTGATGGTCTGATTTCATCAAGCTCAATTTTCTCCAATGCTCTCTTTCTTGAAGTAGCCTGCTTAGATTTAGATGCATTAGCAGAGAATCTCTGAATGAAATCCTGAAGTTCCTTAATCTTTTCTTCCTTCTTCTTATTGGCCTCTTTCATCTGCTTAATAAGAAGCTGGCTTGACTCATACCAGAAATCATAATTACCTGCATAAAGCTGAATCTTTGCATAGTCAATATCAGCAATCTGTGTGCATACTTTATTAAGGAAATAACGGTCGTGTGATACAACAATTACAGTATTCTCAAAATTAATAAGGAACTCTTCAAGCCATGCAATAGCATCAAGATCCAGATGGTTCGTAGGCTCATCAAGAAGAAGTATATCCGGATTACCAAATAAAGCCTTTGCAAGAAGAACCTTAACCTTTTCACTACCATTAAGCTCTGACATAAGTTTATAATGCAAATCTGTTGTAACACCGAGTCCGTTAAGAAGCTGTGCCGCATCAGACTCTGCTTCCCATCCGTTCATATCAGCAAACTCTGCTTCAAGCTCACTTGCCTTATTGCCATCTTCTTCCGTAAAATCTTCCTTTGCATATATTGCTTCTTTTTCTTTCATTATTTCATAAAGACGCTCATTGCCACGGATTACAGTATCAAGAACAACACAGTCATCATACTTGAAGTGATCCTGCTCCAGGAATGAAAGTCTTTGTCCAGGTGTGATACTCACATCACCTTTACTCGGTTCAATCTGTCCTGTAAGTATTTTAAGAAATGTTGACTTGCCGGCACCGTTTGCACCAATAAGACCATAGCAGTTGCCTTCAGTAAACTTAATATTAACATCTTCAAAGAGTGCTTTCTTACCAATACGAAGTGTTACATTATTTGCACTAATCATTAAAAAATTTCCTCCAAAACTAAAATACTGCATTTAACTCAAATGTACACCGTTTTATGCAAGCTTTTTATCAAAAGCAACGCATAAAACGGCAATATAAATATAGTATACTATAAATTCTTAATCATATCAAGCATACAGTAGTTCATCGCTGTTAATTCATCATCACATGTCGCATTATCAGCCAGAATATTTGACAAAACTGTATCAATACACAGCTTGCTCCTTCTTACATTATCAGTATATATGTCATTTCCTTTACTCTTCTGAACAGACAGCCTGTCTCTCCAGTAAATCTTGGCAATAGCAGCCGTCACATTCTGTAAATCCATATTCTTTGGAATACTCAATAAATATGTTTTTTCAAGCCACTCTGCCCTCTTAGGTATCTTTTTTAATATTCTGTCATTATATATTGTAAAAACTGTAATATTACAACTCTGAAACAGCTGCATTGCAATATCAAGTTTAATTAAGCCTTCTGCCTCTGAAAAAAGTTCATCCGATGCTATCACGACCACATACTTTTCCCATAAAAATCTGCTATATAATTCATCATATGTCATGTTGTCGAATTCGCTGCCAGAATCCTGTATATCATAACATACCTCAAATCCTCTGCTCCTGCTTCTCTTCTTCCCGGACATGTAAACCTTCGATTCATCAGCTGCCATCATACATTCGCCCAAATCATATGATTCTTTATGAATATCTATTCCATATCCTTCAAGCCTTGTTTGTAAATCCTCCGCTATAACTTCGATGCTGCCCTTCTTCCCTTTTTCATAAATAAGTATCACTTCCCTGTTCTTCTCCTAAATATTTAATTTGAACGCCTGTAATAAGTATACCATTATTTTTATATAAATGCTATTACTTTTTTCGTTTTTTTATAATAACATTTCATCCGGTAACAAACTTTCTGATATCCAGCACTCCCCATCCCTGTTTTTCCGATGGCACGTTTATCTTTTTACAGCAGCTTTTCATCCATATCTTTACCTCTTTAGGAGTAATATCTGGATTGTTTTTAATAAGTCGTGCCACGGCCCCTGAAACTACTGGTGCCGCCATAGAGGTACCACTTTTTGAAGAATACCTTCCCTGACGATTGTTACATGCAATAATATTACTTCCCGTAACAACAACCTCAGGTTTTACGATACACTCCCTTGTCGGTCCTCTTCCGGAAAAAAAATTCTTATCATCAAATGCACCTACCGTTATAATTTTTTTACTTATTCCCGGTGCGGTAACACTTGCATTTCCCGGTCCGTTATTCCCCGCCGCCGCAACAACAACTATTCCGGAATCCCACATTTTTTCAACTGCCATGATAAGTGCATAATCATCCTCTCCTGTCTCAATTGCCGGTCCATTCTCCATTTTTGCACGCGTCCCAAATGAAATATTCACAACTCTTATATTCATAGCCGATTTATTTTCTATAATCCAGCCGGCTGCCTCCACAACATTTTCTATCTTGCCATTTCCTGATTTATCAAGCACCTTCACACTTACAAGAAATGTATCCGGTGCAATTCCCCTGTATTTTCCATTAGAACCTTTTCCGCTCCCGGCAATTATTCCTGCAACATGCGTACCATGACCATTATCATCGTATAAATATTTTTTCCTTCCGACAAAATCTGCAAATCCAGCTATCCTTGTATCAAAATCCATATGTCTGAAAATTCCGGTATCCATAACAGCAACACTGACATACATTTTAATTCCCCACTCAACTCTGTTTTCAAAATTTATTTCAATCGATTTTTAATTTATATTTTCACTTCTTTTAATTTTCAAAAAAAGCACGTAATAATTTGCTTTTTGTATGTAAATATCTTATAATAATTTATTATATGTACACATTTTTAAATTGTGCTACGATAAAACGGAGGCTGATTATGAATAATAAAAGAATTGTTGTTGCTCTTGGAAGAAATGCATTCGGTGAAACATTCCCTGAGCAGCAGACTAATGTTAAAAAAGCTGCCTGTGCTATAGCTGACCTCGTAGAAGCTAAATACCAGGTTGTAATTACACACAGTAACGGACCACAGGTTGGAATGATTCAGACAGCCATGACTGAATTTGCCCGTTTGAATCCTGACGACAGAACAGTTGCACCAATGTCTGTTTGTGGTGCAATGAGCGAAGGTTATATAGGATATGACTTACAGAATGCTATAAGAGAAGAACTTTTAAATCGTGGTATTTACAAAACAGTATCTACAATCATCACACAGGTACGCGTTGACCCATTTGATATTGCATTCAGTGAACCATCAAAGATTATCGGACGATATATGACAAAAGAAGAAGCTGAAGCTGAAGAAGAAAAAGGTAACTATGTTACAGAAGAAGAACCTGGTAAATTCAGAAGAATCATAGCATCTCCTATGCCAATTGACATTTATGAAATTGATGCTGTCAAAGCCCTTCTTGATGCAGACCAGATTGTAATCGCTGCCGGCGGCGGCGGAATTCCTGTTCTTCAGCAGGGTTCACACCTCAAAGGTGCAAGTGCTATCATTGAGAAAGATTACACTGCAGCTAAACTTGCGGAACTTGTAGATGCAGAAACACTTCTTTTCCTTACTGCTTATGACAAACTTACAATCGGAAAAGGAACTCCTGAAGAAAAGTCATTTGATAATGTTACTGCATCAGATTTGCATGGCTACATAAAAGCTGGTCATTTCCCTGCAAAGACTACTTTCCCAAAAGTTGATGCATCAATTCGATTTGTAACTGCCGATTCAAGCCGTAAAGCTGTAATATCTAACCTAGATAAAGCAAAACTCAGCCTTGCCGGAAAGAGCGGCACAACAATCACAGCTTAAAAGTGATTAATTAATAAAGAAAAACCAGAGCGTATGTATTAATTACGTTACCGCTCTGGTTTTATTTATGCTTCAAACTTTACTTGCTAATAAAATTTAGAATCTTTTATTTTCTTTTTCGTCACTGCTCTATTATTCTGCACTCTGTGTAGACTCAAGCTGCTGCTGATTATATATCTCAGTCTGAACATCCAACAGAAAATACTGTAATCCTATTAATACCGCTGCTAAAACCATTATAAAAATCAATGCAACAATTGGATTAACCTTTTTTTTCTGTGGCTGATTATTTTTGAACATCTTTCCGTTAACGTTTGGCATAACTCCTCCTGAAATGTAATTAAAATCTTATCTAAAATTATATAAATAATCCCAATCCATAAAAGTACAGCTTTTATAAATTAAGATAATTATTCTCCAAAACTGCAATTCCTGTCGTAGTTTTAAAAATCTTTTCTTTAAAATTCTCTATCGCATCACTGCTAAGCCTATCTTCATCCGCGTTAACAAGAAAATCTGCTTCAACTAAAATCTGATAGTCCATGCCATCAATATTAGTGTATGTATGATGATGTGCTATTAGATACATAACCCTTTCTACAAAATCATCCGGGTATCCAAGTTCGTCCAGAATCTTCTTTGCAACAGGAGGTCCCTCCAACTGCTGGTAATGTCCTGCACTTGAATTATACTTCTGTTCTGCCACCTTGATACCTACATCATGCAAAACAGCCGTAACCTCCAGAATCTCCTGCATGCTGTCATCAAGATTCTCACACTCACCAATCATCTTAGCATAACCATAAACTTTAAGAAAATGATTTATTCTTCTTACGTCATCTCCAAAGTATTCAATTACTTTATATATAACATTTCCTACTTTGTTATTAGTATACATAATGTTTACCTCTTAATCAATAAAATCTTATTAAATTGATTATAACATTTACATAAAAATCAAGCCACATTTATTACATACAAATCTATGTTGATAATATGTCCCACCCTGTTGAACAACTTTTTCTTTTTTATTTACTAACGTAAAAGGTCTAAATGGATTTAGGTTAGCTGTATACCTTGTTTTAACTCTACCGGGTACATTTATTGGAATTTGAGTATGTGAACACTCCCAACTTAGTTTTTGCAAAAGTGACATATTAAAACACCTCCATATCTTTGTTATCTCAAATATATTCTCTTGTAATATTTTTGTCAATCTACATAAATGGGTGTTTAAATTGTTTCATTATATTATATTTCTATAATTATCACCTTTTATTAAATTTTGACATAAAAAGATGGATTATCTGCCATAAATTAATCAGTTATACATCAAAAATAAGTAAAAAAATAACGCCATCACGGCGTTTCATAACTTTAATTATTTCTTAAATTTTAACAAAAACTGATGACGTTCAGAATTCCACCTTTATCCAATATTTATGTGACTTCACACAGCATTTTTGATTTTTAAAATCGTAGCAGGGGTGGAGAGAATCGAACTCCCACCAAAGGTTTTGGAGACCCCTATGATACCACTTCACCACACCCCTATGCCAAAGGATTGCTCCCTCAAAACTGCACATTAAATATATCTTTTTTCATCCGATTA